>Ga0197143_1000109_pt1 | contig 91122 bp, 87 predicted proteins | sample GBS70_MetaG_FD_148603 | JGI IMG/M metagenome (GOLD analysis project Ga0197143, IMG submission 148603) | Sediment microbial communities from Great Boiling Springs, Gerlach, Nevada, United States - GBS 70_MetaG | ecosystem: Environmental > Aquatic > Thermal springs > Hot (42-90C) > Sediment...
AAAGTATACCCCTTCCCAGTTGATGACAATTTACTCCCGCATCACGATAACCATAACTATATACCCAGTTTTCATATACAAGAATTGTCTGTGATGGATATTTTAATTGACTTCTTTTTGTAAATAACCGTGGCCAAAGAGAAGAAAAGTGTTGAAAACTACCCACATTAGGGAAATAATACCCAACAACTTCAGTTCCTTTTCTATACATCTTACCTGTTGGACAAACACCCCATTTGCTCCAATCAAAATATTTAACTCCACTATATCTTCCATCAAGCATACTAGCGAAACTATGTCCTGTAGCAGGATTATAAGCAGGGAAATAATCATCATAATCTTCTGCATACATATGACAAGCAAGTCCCAATTGTTTTAAATTATTCATACATAAACTCATTCTTGCTCTTTCTCTTGCTTTACTTAATGCAGGTAGAAGCATTGCCGCAAGGATGGCAATTATTGCCACAACCACAAGCAACTCTATTAATGTGAAGCCATCTCTTTTATTTTCTCTTCTCATTTTTATTCACCCCCTTTCTTTTGTTTTTATTTTACTACACATTTTTTATTTTGTCAAGTTTTTTGTTTTTATGGATTTACCTTAACTTAATACTTTATAAAATTCTATTGAATCTCCTGCATTTCTATCCCTGTTATTCCTGATGCAAAAATTCCTTTGACTTGTCCTGTTTTTTTATCTATTCTATATATTTTTTTTACATTTGGATGAACATTTGAAACAAGTATTTCATTTTCAAGTACAAGAATACCATAAAATCCCCATTTTTCATTAAGTGATGGGTCAATTGAAATTGTTAAAATTTTACTCTCATTAGTTTCTGGAGAAAAAATAGTTAATTTCCCTGGTAGATTAGTATCAACTGAAATTAAATTTTTATCATCGTATAAACCAATCCCTCTATTATTACCTGCTATTCCTGAGATCTTCCCAATCCTTTTCCCTTTATTTTTTTCAACTTCCGCTATAATTTCTTCTTCAGAAAATAAATCTTTTATTTCTTCTGGAACTTTTTTTGAAAATACGATGGGATAAAAACTTATTTCACCTGAATGATAGGGATAACCACTAATCCATAATTTATCCTTAAAAATTACTGCATCATATATAAATGCTTTCCCTTCTTTTAATATTTCATAATTACCAGACGGGTCTCTCAAATATATATCAGAAATACATTTAAAATCTTTGGAGAAAATTGCAACCTTAATGGCATCCTTTTCAGGTTCAATATACAATAAAATAAATTCCTCATCTTTTTTAAGTAATTTTTTAACAGATTTTGCTTTAATTTCTGTTTTTATCTTATAAAAATCTTCGGGTGTTTTAAAAACTTTAAAGATCACAAACCCATCTTCTATTTTAGATGTTATTAACCCTATATCTTTTATCCATACCATAGGTGCTGAACCAGAAAATTTTTTAATTTCCACTCCCATATTATTAAAGATATAAAAATTCTTATCATCTCTTATTAAAATCTGTCCGGGTTGAAATGGCTGGGAAAATGCAAAGGTTATGAAAAGGAGAAGAAAAGTAAAAACAAGTTTTTTCATATCACCCTCCATTTAATAAGTCCTTCTTAGCAATCTCATAAATTGGGTCATTAGTTTTCTTTAAATATTCAACCAATTCTTTTTTTAATTCATTAATTTCTGGAATGTTTAATTTTTCTAAACTTTTTGTCTCAAAAGGGTCGTTTTCCATATCATATATTTCACAATCTCCAAAAGGAGAATATATAAATTTAAATTTTTTGTTTCTAATTCCTCTTAAAGTATAAAATAACTTACCATCACTATTCCATTGAAAGAGTATATTTTCTCTCCAGTGATTTACTTTATTTTCTATAAGAGGGAGCAAAGATTTTCCATCTAAATATTCAGGCAGTTTTATATTACATATATCAAGAATAGTAGGAAGTATATCAACTGTACTAACAAAATTATTTATTTCCTTTTTTTGAAAATTCTCACCATAAAAAATAAAAAGAGGCACTTTTAAAGCATCATCACATAATATTGGACCTCCATGATATACAATACCAAAATTTCCTATCATGCTTCCATGGTCAGATGTAAATATAATCAATGTATTGGAAATCATGTTCAAATTTTCAATTTTTTCAATTATCCATCCAAAAACTTCATCAATCATTTCAAGAAATCCTAAATAATGAATAATTAATATTTTAAGATCAGTTTCACTTAAATCTCCCTCAAAATTTGTTATTTTTTTCCACAATTTGTAATAATTTGGTTTTTCCTCTAATTTTAAGTCCCAATTGGAAGGGAGTTTTATATGTTGGTTTTTATGTATTTCATCAAAAGGATATGTAATTTTACAAGGAGGATGAGGTCCATCAAAACTGCAATATACAAACCAAGGAGATTTCTGTTTTGAAAATTTTTCTATAATTTTTATTGTATTTTTTGCATAAACCGCATCTCTTGTATATTCAATATTGTAAGGCAATCGTCCACAATATTTAAATGTTTTTTCAGGTATTGTCTCTTCTTTATATCCAATTTTTTTAAGATTTTCTGAAAATTTAAAATAGGGAATGGTTAGGTCAATATCATAATTTTTGTCATTTCCATTTCCTTGTCCTGTTTTTCCTGTTAAATATCCTATTTTCTTTAAAAAGTAAGGCAATGGCTTTAAATTTTTATTTATATTAAAATTAAAACCATCGGCAATATTGTTCCCAATTATTCCATGTTTATGAGGGAAAACACCAGTATCAATTGATGTCTGAGAAGGATGGGAAATTGTAGAAACTGAATAACAGTTGGTAAATAATATACCATTTTCCATTAACTTTCTTAAATTTCTAACTCTCAAAATATTTTCAAAATATGGTCTTCCTTGTGCACCATCAAGTCGTATAAGCAAAATATTAGGTTTTCTCATTGGTTTAATAAAGCAGTAATAGAAATAATTATAAGTGTCCCATCTTTTTCAGGAACTGATTTTAAAATTATCTTTTCTATTTTTTTCTCTGGTTCCGGATTTATCCACTGAAGGGTATAGATATATCTTGTTCCTTCCGGTGAAACAACAGGAACATATTTTGCATTTTCTTTTTCTATCTGTCCGTATGTTGGCCACCAATCACATATATTGGATTTTGAATCATATTGAGGAACCGGGTCATCTGCTATTATCTCAATAAATTTTCTGTTTCCATCTTCATAACAAAATTCGTATTCTCCTATTTTCCCTATCTCTTTTATCCATCCACAACCATGTAAGAAATATAATGCTTTTACTTTTTCATTCAATGGAATTTCTATCTTTTCAGGATAATTTTTTAATTTTTTACTTTTAAGAGCAATTGCAGAAAAATTATTATTTATATCCTGATTTATTATTTCAAATGGAATGCCATGGATATTTTGAGTCCCTTCAGGTAATATTAAACTTCCTGCCCCAATAAAGGAATCCTTCCCTTTTAATGCTCTGTTTGCATATTTCTTTATATCAATAGATTTAAATTTCTTTTCTTTTAAGTTTTCAAGAAAAGGATAAGGTCTCTCCCAGATTTTTTTTACATCTAATGTAAAAAATCTTTTTCTGTAATCTTCAGGTGAAAAATTTAATTTTATTTTCGGCCACTTATTTTTTGTTTTTAAAGGACTGGTTTTCTTAAATGAAAAATCGTAATCATTCGGATTGACAAATTCTGGGTCTGCAAAAATAGAATCAAGGTCTCCTCCTGTTAAATTTTGCCATTCAGAAAAAGTAACTATTGAAGAACCAATTTTGAAACAATTTTTATTTTCATAATTATAATAAAGGTTTTTACTTAAAGAAAGTGTACTAAAGAAAAATTCCCATGGTTGAGTATCTATTAAAATCTGATTTTTCTTTGTCCCAACTATAACATTATTTGAAAATTTCCATCCCTCTGGTTTTATTCTATGCTCCTTCTGTGTTTCAAAGTTTTTTAAAACTATTTCTTTACCGCCCATAAATTGTATCTGACTTCTTTCATTCCCATATATTATGTTATTTTCAAGAGATACATTTGCAGAATTTGATAGAATGCCATAACTTTTATTAAAACAGATTTTACTATTTTTTATTGTAATTGGTCCTTGATTTGCTTCAATAAAAATACCATCTGTTAAATTATCACACCAAAAAGCATTATCAACTATTATATCTTCACAATCACTATCAAACCAAAAACCCCTTGTCTGATTTTGAAAAGATTTATGATTTTTAAATAATCCATTATGAATATGAAGGGCTTTTACACCTCCAACTGCCCAACCTAAAAAATTTCCTCTTACTCCTCTCCAGTTATTATAAGAGGTCTCATTATCTTCAAATAGTATATTTCTACATTTCCAGGCACCCATTCCCACTGCACCATTATAATTAGCAATACATCTCCTTGCAACTACATTATTACAGGCAGAAAATCCAAATCCACCCCAGTTATTCCACAAAAACTGGCAATCTTCAAAAATTATATTCTGAGAATTCACAACATTAACTGCAGCTCCCTGAACAGGTGTATTATCATGCATAAAAATAAGGTTTCTTACAATTACATTTTTTCTACCATTTATTCTCATTAATCCCTTACGAACAGAAACTTCAATTTCTGCTTTTTTAATATCTATATCTGATGGTAACCATATATAAACCGTCTCTTTCTCTTCAGATACATAAAAACTTCCTTCTTTAAGTTCAACTGGAGAAAGAACTTGTTCAAGCATTTTTCCATTAACAAATATCATCTCTCTTCTTCTAACTATATCTTCTAAAGTAACAAATTGTTCCCAGTTAGGTGGATAAGGAGCAAGTCCCCATTTAAATTCCCATTTATGTGTATAGATATTTGTTTCTTTATGTCTTTGCCAGTCAGTCCATATATCAGACCCCTTTATTATTGTTTTGCTCTTTTTATCGCCTTCTATAATTATTGGAGCATCAGTTTGTTTATTCCCTCTAAATGGTAGTTCAATACTTTCTCTATAGACCCCTTTTTTAATTATAACTTTAACACCAATCCCTTTACTATTATTTTCTTCAACTTTTTGAATTGCTTGTTTTATTGTTCTTAAGGGTAATTCTTCTGTCCCCGGGTTTTCATCAGATGATTTTGGGTTTTCATTGTCAACATAAATTATTTTTTCTACTTTGCTTTCATCTATTTTGACTTCAAATGCTTCAAATTCTGCAAAAGAAAAAGTCACAAAAATGAAAAACCATACTACTAAAAACTTCTTTAGCATTTTTGTCTCCTTTTTATGGGTTATAAGTTCCTTTACTTATATATCCTTCCCATTTTAATCTATTGAAACCAAGAATTGGATTATATAATGCTTCTACATGTCCATCTAAAAACAAATAATTATCAGTGCCCTTCTGTCCCCCTAAATGTAAAAGGGCTCTTGGGTCATCTGGTTGTATCCCATATGGTTCTTTTATTTTCCAGTCCTTTATTGGATAACCTGCAGGTGACCAATTATATATATTGTCATGTATACCACCTAAAAGTTCACCCCATGTTTTTGCATCACCACAATATATTATAGAGGATGGGTTTTTTATTTGAGATATCTTTACACTTGGTGGTCTCAGTCCAATTTCATTATAAAGAGACATATAAAAATTTATTGCATAGTTTATTGCACAATGTGGTTCATAATAAGTAGAACCAGGGGGATCTGTTCTATTTTTCCAAAAAGCATCTCTTTTTCTCTGTCTCCAACTACTTGGGCAAAAAAGTTTTGTTGTCCCTCTACCTGTTTTAACTACATTAGGAGCGATATAAACAGCCAGTGGAGAATGAGGATATCCTAAACCGCCACCACCAAAAGTCGGTATATATTCATCATAATCTCCTATATACATAAAAACTGCTTTTCCTATTTCTTTTAAATTATTCATACATAAACTCATTCTTGCTCTTTCCCTTGCTTTACTTAATGCAGGAAGAAGCATAGCAGCCAAAATAGCAATTATTGCCACCACCACAAGAAGTTCTATTAATGTGAAGCCATCTCTTTTATTTTTTATTCTCATTTTTATTCACCCCCTTTCTTTTGTTTTTATTTTACTACACATTTTTTATTTTGTCAAGTTTTTTTGTTTTTATGGATTTACCTTTAACAGTTCTGGTTCTGCCCAAATACCATGCGGATGATTTTCCCAAATTGGATATTCTGGTTCTTCTACTGTAAGCATTGATAAAGTTAAAAAAATTGTATCTTGTGGTAAATTAACTTCTAAAAAAATTGCCTCATCTTCTATCCCTATGCTTTTTGATTTAAATATGATTCTATCATTTGAAAAAACTCTAAAAATTACTTTACCTGATGAATTTTTAAATAATGTATTTAAACCACATATTGCTTTAAACTTATTAAATGTTTTTGGTAATATAAAATATTCAATTCTTGCATCTCTTTTTCTTTTTTCACCAGGAATAATAGAACCAAGAAAAGGAATAACTCCAAGCCCATTAACATTTTTGATTTTTCCATTTATTTTTAATTTTAAAGGATATGACTTACCACTATATGGAATTAAAGATAAATTTTTCATTGGTCTATATCTATAAAGCATGTCTATGTCACAGTTTATATAGGGAAAATCAATTAGAGAAATAGAGAAGTTTTCTTTAATTTTATTCTGGGATAGAAAAATTGAAGTTAATAAGAAATCTGAAAAAAGATATGTTGATTTTAAAATTGCAATTTCAGCATATTTTTCAACTTTTCTGCTATCTTTGTAAAGTAAATCAACCATTTTTAAAACATCTTTTCTTATTTCTTCCATTGAATTATAGATTTTTGAATAAAATTTTAAAGAGGAAATTTTTATATCAGGACCAAGTATTTCTGGTTTATATTTTTTTCTTATTTTTATATTAGGTGTTATTGATTCTATTTTATAATGAAGTTCAATTGATAAATATTTTTCAGGTATATCAATTAAAAAATCAATAAAAGATGGATTTAATGTATGAATTGGTTGTAAAAAATCACCAATAAAATGTGAAAAAATTCCAGAATATTCAGATGCCTTTTTGTAATCTTTTTTTCTCAAAAAATAAACGACTTTTCTAAAATAAAATTCTATTAAGTAAAGATATTCAGCAGGATGAAATGAAAGAATTTTAACTGGATTTTTTTCAATCTTTTTTAACAATTTTTTATACCATTTTGTTTTTGGTGGTAGTGGTGGTAGATATTCAATTAATGATTTTTTAACTTTTCTATCAGCATATATATCCGGATACATACATGTTTTTAAAATATCTTCCTTTATAAAAATTTCATTTACAAATTTATAACCATATTCTGCTATTAATTTATGTGCCTTTTCATTCATTGAAATTCTCCAAAAATACCTACAAAACCTTCAAATTCATCAATTCTAAACTCAATAAGATTTTGTTTTTGATTAAAATTTATTTTTTCTTTTGAAGGAATTTTATATAAGTTGATTAATTTTCTATTTTCTTTTATTCTTATTTCCACATTTTTTGCAATTCCTTTTGAAAGGATTAAGTCAATATTTTTTGTTAATTTTTGATAAGGATAATATAAAATTGAAATTAAAAAGCAATTTTCTCCTTTTAGATAATATATTTCTGCATTTTGGGGTAGATTTTTAACTTTTATTTCTCTTTCTATCATACTTTCTATTAAATCTTCTAAAATTTCAAGGTATATGGTATTCCCATAATTTATATAGTTTAGAAATATAGGTGCCCATATATATGAAAAGTTTTCTCCCATTAAAATTGCTGGATATTCAATTTCTTTTTCATAAGGTGTCTGACAATGAGAAGAAAAAGAATCCCATTTTCTATTAAAGTATGGTTTCCATAATTTTCCTATCCATTTGCAATTTCTTCCCCTTACATAATTTCCTGGCTCATACATAACATATCTTGTTTTACTTCCTGGGAACTGAAAATAATCAGGCCTATACTGACTTTTACTTATAAACTCAATATTTTCTATAAAAAATTTATTTTCATTTGTCAATCCACTATCATATGAAAGAATAATCTTTCCTCCATTTTTCAAAAATTTTTTTGTTTTTTTAATCAACTTTTCATTAAATTTTATAAAATCTGGGAAGATTATCAATTTAAATTTATTAAAATCAATATCCTCTGTTATAACTGAAAATTGGCAATGTGTTTGTAGTAAAATTCTAAAACAACCCTCTAATGAATCAAGAAATTTCTCTTTTGGTTCTTTTATTGAAAAAATACCAATTTCAGAATATGGTTTAACTTTTTTGTAATATTCCTCAACTTCATAAACTTTTTTATATATTTTTCTTATTAAATAATAAACCTCTTCTTCCAAAGTTCCATCAGGATTCATTTGGTCTCCAATACTACATTTCCCTCCATTTGAAATAATTCTTAAAATTTCATATTCAAGTTGTCTTTCTTCTTTAATTCCACCAAAATCACCCCATGATAAATTAAATCTTGCAGTATTACTTAAATATTCTTTGTCAAAATTTGAAAAATATTTTGCCATTATAGGAAAGTGATTATAACTCCATCCCCCTGTTGGTAATGATTCTATTTCAAAATGTGTGTAGTACTTAATTTCGTTTTCCATCCCAATTCTCAATCTACTATTAAAAAAAACACTTATATTCTTATAACTTTTTATTAAATTATATGCTTTCTCCATAAATTTTTTTTCAACAATTCTTCTATATTTGTCAATGTCATTTTCATCTTCAGGATTTAATCCCATACTCTTCATACCTTTAAGACAATTTGAACATAAACATGGCAACTGAAAAACTATATCAAAAAATATTCCATCAACATCATAATTTTTTATAATTTCTTCTGTTTGAAGTAAAACATATTCTATGTATTTTGAACCAAGACATAATTTTTTCCACTTATCTTCTAAAAAAGAAGAATAAAATTTTCCAGAAGGAGATATTTGTAAGTATTCAGGATGGGTAAATGCCATATATTCATCCCAGCCAACAGATATATATGCGCAACAATTTATTTCCTCTTTATGAAGATATTCACAAGAAAGACCAAGTAAATCAATTTTTAAAGATGGATGGATTTTGCCTATTTTTGTGGGATAATAACTCATACCATGGTGACATTTTGCAAAGAAAGTTACAGAATTTACATATGAATTCTTCATCATTTTTGCAAATTTCTCAGGGTTAAAATTTTCACCAATATTATAAATTAATGGAGAATTATGAAAATCAAGATGTATTTGTCTAAATTTTAATTTTTCCATTCTATGCTCCAAGTATAGGATGAGTTGCTGGAATTTGCCCTGTTATAAAGTCAATAATCATCCATATTCCAGCAGTTAAAAATGCACCAATAATTATACCAATAAAAAGTGGCTGTAAATTTTTATAAAGTTTTTGTCCTCCATATTTCAAAATTAAAAATTTCAATAACCATCCAATAAAAATAGAAAACCATGTAAAATAAATAGGTATAGTTGCAGCAACTGTTAAACCTATTGGATGAACTGGAAAACTTAAAAATCTCAATCTTAAAAAATTTAAAATTACATATAAAATTGCACCAATTGAAAAAAATGAAAATTCATATTTGCCAAATGTATAGGGATGTAATATATATTCTTTAACCCAATTTATAGTATAAGGAACATAATTTGTAAATTGCCATCCACCAAGATTTATTCCACCATATTTATAAGATGTTTTTATTATTGAATAAAAAGAGGCAAAAATACCAATAATGACTGCAATTATTGAAGATATTATTATTTTTTTGAAGTTTATTTTGAATCTTTCTCCAAGAGCAAAAAAGTTAGCGGATGAAGTCATTACAAGTGTTCTCAAATCGCAAGCCCAAGGAGAAGTAAATCCAAGTGCTGTTATACCATTTGCTCCAATCTTTTCTGTCCCAAAAATATTTATAAGCATACCAGCAGGAACAACACCACTTCTTGCATAAGGTGTCCCTGATTGACATACAACTCTTGTAATTCCAATAAATGTTAAAAATGCAAATATTGTAAAAATAAAAGAATGAATAAATTTAAGTCCAGCAAATTTAAGCCAAAAAACAATTATAAAAAAACAGATGATTGAAAGAATAGTATAAAAAATATTTTTTTTATCTAAAAAAACACTTTTCAAATAATTCCTTTCTTGCCATAAAATTATTAAAACCATCATAAACATTGCTCCCATACATTCATAACCTGCTTCTATCCCTGAAAATGCCCATGGCTCTGGAGTAACTTTTCCAAAACCTGTTATATTAAAAATGCCTTTCTGAATTGTAAAAATTAAAAAGAAAAGCCATAAACCTAAGGAAACATCAAGAGAAACAAAATAAATAAGTCCTATAACTTCAAAAGCAATTCTAACATTTAAGCCGACCGTTCCTCTAAAAATTTTATATGTTTTACTAAGATTTATTTGTGGAACAGATGGAAAATAAATATTAAGACAGTAAAAACTAAGTATTAAAAATGGAATGAGCATTCCTAAATAAAAAATTTTATTCTTCATAACTGGTGGGAAACTATTCTCCTTTTTTGATAATTCAGTAGGTGGTGTTATTAAAGGATATAAAAGCCGTTCTTCTTCTATCCATCTCTTACTTAAAAAATAAATTATTAAAATTGAGAGTAAATAAACAGAAAATATCAATATAAACCATAATGTTAAAGGCAATATCCATTTATCCCAAGGTATTTTATATCCCTTTGGTAAACCTTCAAAGAACCAATTAACAGCATCTTTATCATTCACAGTTATTAGTTTATTTATATATGGAATAAAATTTTCTTTCCAAGATGGATCTGAATAATAATAAACACCTGGAAGAAGTGGAATTAAATTTAATGCAAAACCCCATGTTGGAATTGCACAGGCAACTGCCATCATACCAAAAATTATTATAAGTTCCTCAGATTTCAAAGATATTCTTTTATTTATTTTGTTTATAATCCCATTTATTAAAACAATTAAGAAAAAATAGAAAAAGGCAGCACCAATACTATAATCAGAAGTCATTGATGCACCTTTTGAAATTAAAACTCTCATAGGGTCAAAAAAACATATTATGAATGAAAAAATGCTTCCTATTAAAATAGATATACCAAATCTAATTTTTTCTTTTTTCATTTTATGGATTTACAATTACTTTTATACAATCAGGATTTTTAATAGGATATTCAAGTGCCTCTTTTACATCTATAAGAGAAAATTTTTTACTTATGAAATTTTTCAAATCAATTCTATTTTTACTTAACAAAGAAATTGCTTTTTTATATGTATTTGCATATCTGAAAATACCTGAAATTTTTATCTCATCTATTGTTAATTTTAATATATTGAAATTTACAAAGTCAGTTCCCATTCCTATAAAAACTATCCTTCCACCTCTTTTGACCCAGTTTATTGTTTCTTCAATTAAAAAGGAATTCCCAGAACATTCAAAAATAACATCAAATTTCTCTTCAATATTATTTTTTATTTCTTTTATTTCAATCTTTTCAGTATCAAAAACATATTCAAAACCAATCTTTTCTGCAATTTCTATCCTTTTTTTATTTTTCTCAATTCCATATACAATAGCACCATTTAACTTTGCTGATAGCCCTGAAAGCAAACCAACTGGACCAAGACCTGAAATAAGAATTTTTTCCCCAGGTCTTAAATTTATTAAATTACATGCATGAATACCAACAGAAAATGGCTCAATTAGTGTCGCTTCATCAAAAGATATATTTTCAGGTAATTTATACAAAAAATCAGATGGATGAACAATATATTCACAGAAAGTTCCATTAATAGGAGGAGTTGCGAAAAATTTAACATCTGCGCATAAATTATATCTCCCTTCTTTACAATAAGAACATTTTCTACACGGAATTCCTGGCTCTATTGCAACCCTATCACCAACTTTTAAATCTTTAACACTTTTCCCTACTTCCTCAATAATTCCTGAACTCTCATGACCAAGTATTAATGGTTCCTTTACTATAAAATCCCCAATTCTTCCTTCTTTATAATAATGAATATCTGAACCACAAACACCAACACTTTTAATTTTTACAAGAACTTCGTCTTCATTTTTTATTTTTGGATTTTCTACTTCCCTAATTTCTATTATATTTTTTTCTATTAAAAATGCTGCTTTCATTTTTAATAATGAATAAATTGACCACCATCAACTTTAATATCTTCTCCTGTTATATGGCTTGAAAGGTCTGAAGCCAGAAATAATATAACTTTTGCTATCTCAATTGCTTCAGGATATCCTTGCCTGCTTTTATATAGAGGTATATTTTGTTCTGTAAATTCCCTTCTTTTTTCCTTAGGTATAAATGGGTCAAGCATAGGGGTAAAAATAGTTCCTGGAGAGACAGTATTTACATTTATATTATAAGGAGCAAGTTTTCTTGCAAGACCTTTTGCATAACAGATTTTACCAGCCATTGCAACACAATATGCATTATCTCCCGTAGAATGTGCTGCTATTGATGATACAATAATTATTTTACCGCTTTTCTTTTCAATCATAATTGGAGAGACAAGTTTACCAAGATTATAACAACTATATAAATGGGTCTTTATCACTAAATCCCAGTTTTCGGGTGTATCCTCATTTGGTTGAGCAATCCCTGCAGAATGAACAAGTATATCAATAGTCCCAAATCTTTTTAAAACTTCATTTACAATTCTTTCTGTTTCTTTATAATTACCAACATCTCCTTTTATTATAAATACATCTCCAATCTCTTTTAATTCCTCATATGTTTGTTTTGCTTTCTCATCATTGTGAAAGTAATTTAAAGCACATGATACTCCTTCCTTTAAAAATAAAACTGCCGTCTCTTTTCCCATTCCACTTGTCCCTCCTGTTATTAGTGCTTTTTTCCCTTTAAGTCCAAGTTCCATTATACCTCCTTCTTTAATATTTTTTGCTTCCTAATCCCACAACTTTCCCTAATTATAAGTTCAACATCTGTAAAAACTTTTTTTAAAGATTGTGAATTTCTTTCTCCCTTAATTCTTTCCATTAAAAGTTTATATGCTTCAATACCTATTTTTTCTGCCTTTTGGTCAATTGTTGTTAATGGAACTTCAAGTAATTTCCCTATTAAAAGATTTCCATAACCAACAATTGAAATATCATCAGGGACTGAATAACCAAGTTCTTTTATAGCCCTAAATGCACCAACTGCCACTTCATCATTACAAGCAAATATACCATCAACTTTTTTATTAAGTAAAAATTTCTTTGTTTCAAAATAACCTTTTTCCATTTGCCAGTCAGTATATCTAATTAAATCCTCATCAAATTTAATATTCTCTTCTTCAAGTGCTTTTTTATATCCATTTAATCTTGCTTTTGCAGTAGAATGTTGAATTGGTCCTGCAAGATGTAAAATTTTTTTATTACCAAGTTCTATAAGATGTTTTGTTGCAATATATCCACCTTTCTCATCATCTGAACTAATATAGTCAGCTTCAATTTCTCCAAGGTAAATATCAACAATAACAAGTGGAATAATATGTCCAACTTCTCTTATCAAGTCAATATTTGAAAATGAATTTTTACCAGAAACGATTATAAGACCATCAATTTTTTCCTCTCTTATTCCTTCAAGCAATTTTCTCTCCATTTCAACATTTTCATTTGTGCATTTCAGAAGTAATTTATTCCCATCTTTTGATATACTTTTTTCTATACCTGATAAAATTTCAGTAAAGAAAGAAATATTTAAGGGTGGATTTATTATAAGTTGAATTGTTAATCTATTTAAATCTTTTGAAATATAAGTTCCTTTAAATGGAATTCTGTAAAGATATCCCTCTGCAACAAGTTCACTTATTGCATGTCTAACAGTTATTCTACTTATTTTATAAATTTTTGCAAGTTTTCTCTCAGAAGGAAATCTTTTTTCAGTAGAAAAATCACCTCTTAAAATTTTGGCTCTTAGATCTTCTTTTACTCTATCTACTACACTCCTTTCAACTTTTTCCATATTATTATATTATCATAAATTTTTAAATTTTGTCAAGTTTTTTTATTTTTAGGTATTACCTTATTAAAACTTATAAATTACAAGACCTGAAGGAACTTTTGGATAGAAATATGTTGATTTTGCTGGCATAATTTTTCCAGTTAAACATACTTCAATAAATACATCTTTTTCAACTGGATTTAAAAAGAAAATAATTCCTTTTTTCCTTTTTTTATATTCTTCTAAAAGAAATTCCTTTGAACTGTGATAAATAAATTCAACATTTTCATTTATCTTAACAAAATTTTTAATTATAAAATTGTCAACAACATATGTATCAATTTTACTCAAAGTTAAATCTTCTTCAAGAAACTTTTTATAATTTTTTATTTCCAAAATGTAAAATTTTTCATTATAAAACATACCGATTATTCTTTCTTTTTCATTGTTTTTAATTTTTTTCTCAATTTCTCTTAAATTTTCAACCTCTGAAACATCAATAAATTTTTCATCAAAATTTATTTCAGCATCACTTGGAATATATCTATGGGTTGGCAAAATCAATACTCCTTCTGATTCAATATTTGATAGATAAACTAAAATAAATGAATTTTTTCTTTCTGGATTATTTTTGTAAAAATTTAATGAAGCAAAATATCTATGATGACCATCTGCAATAAAAATGATTTTCTTTTTAAAAAAATTCTTAATTTTTTCTATATCTTTTTCAATCTCAATTCTTCCAAATTCAAAATTTTCATTATTTATATCCCCTTTATACAAAAATCTATATCTTTCAACTATTTCTTCAACTTCAAAATTTTTATCTTTATATAACATAAAAACAGGACAAAAATTTGCTCTACATTTTTCAAGAAGTTTATATCTATTATCTGAATATTTTGGGAATATTCTTTCGTGAGGTATTATGTTTCCTTTTACAAAATCCTCTATTTTCAAAATTCCAAATATTCCAATTCTTTTATAAACTTTTCCTTCATATTCAAAATTACCCTTAAGAAAATAAAAATATTCTTTTTCTTCCTCAATTAAAATTTTTTCTTTAATCCAGTTTATAAAAATTTCATTAACATATTCAGGATAATTCTCCTTGTAAATAAGTTTTACAATATTATAATCACTCAATGAGAGAAGTTTCTTTTCTATTTCATCATTTATCATATCCCAAGGCGGAGAAATAACATAACTTATATTTTTTATTTTTTCAATATTGTAAATAATACCTTTAAAGGGCAAAATCTCAACCATCTTCTCTTTCCAAATTTAAATATATTATTACTTTAGATTGCTTTCTTAAATTTTTATACCAGTCCTCAAAATATTTTTCCCTTTTTTGCCATAAGAGTACTCTCCTTATATTTTCCTTATCTACACTTTTGTCTCCTACATGTTTTAAATATTCTTCAATTTCTGTATCTTTAACTTCAATGTTTGTTTCTGATATAACTTGTTCTTTTAATTTCTGTATCAATATTTCTTTTCTTATTTCGTCTTCAATTTTTTTGAGTTCTTCGTCAGGATAACTTGCTACTATTTTTTTATATTTTTCCTCATCAAATTGTCCTTTTTCATTTTTAAAAGCAGGGTCTAATTTAAAAACTTCAATTATTTCATTTTTAAAAACTCTTATTCTTCTTTTTCTTGCCTCCTGTAATAATAATTTTTCTCTTATCATAGATTCAATAACACTTTTTTCAATGTTTAATTTATCTCTTATCTGATTATAATTTTCTCCAAAAATTTCTCTATATTTCTCATCTACCTTCCATACTCTATCATAAAACTCTTTTAAAGTTATTGGTTCTCTATTCACAATTGCTGCATACAAAGAACTTCTCTTTCCACCAACACCAACACCCCAGAAAAGAAAACCAGGAATAATAAAAATTGTGATAATCCATAATATAATTTTCATATTTTTTTTCTTTCTTAAAAATTTAAGAGCCATTTTTTCCTCCCTTTATAATTAAAACAAATTCGCCTTTCTTCTTTTCTTTTTTGAAAATTTCGCATACCTCCTTTATTTTTCCCTTTATAATCTCTTCAAAAATTTTTGTCAATTCTCTGCATATACATATTTCTTTCTCTGGAATAATTTCACATAATAAATTTATTGTTTTCTCAATTCTATGGACTGACTCAAAAAATACTATTGTTTCATCCATATTTTTCCATTTTTCAAAAATTTTTCTTTTTTCCTTTTCTCTTTTGGGTAAAAATCCATAAAAATATACCCTATCAAGAGGGAAACCTGAAACACTTAAAGAAGCAGTAAGCGCTGAAGGACCTGGAATTGGACTTACTTTTAAATTATTTTTATGAACCTCTTTTACAAGTATATAAGCAGGGTCAGAAATTCCAGGTGTTCCTCTATCACAAACAAGAGCAATTTCTTTCCCTTCCTTTAAAAGTTCAATAACTTTTCCGACTCTCTTTTTTTCAATTTCTCTATAATAACTTAAAAGTGGTTTTTTTATTCCGTAATAGTTAAGTAATTTTTTTGTCTCTCTTGTATCCTCACATAAAATTAAATCAACATTCTTTAATACTTCAATTGCTCTTAATGTAATATCCTTTATGTTTCCTATAGGAGTTGCAACTATGTATAACATTTGTAAATTATACTTCAAAAACTTTTATTTTTCCAGAAAATGTATTAAAATATGTGGTAAAAAGGAGGAATAATGGAGAAAATTGGAGTGATTTTTTACAATTTTTCTTTTAGTAATATTGAGGAATTTTTTATTTGGTGTAATGAAAACAAAATTGAATATGTTGAGATTCATAATAAATACTTACAAGAAGTAAGTGAATTGATTAAAAAATATAGTGTCAAAATTTCACAAATCACAGCAGGAAACGATTTTGTGCAAAAGACAAAAGATGAACTTTTAAATCAAGTAAAAATGATTGGCGAATTATGTAAGAGAGTAAAAGATATTGATTGCAATCAATTAAGAATAGATGGAGGATGGCCAAAGGAAGGGATAGAAAGTTCAAAATATAAGGAGTTAATATTAGAGGGAATAGAAAGGTCTATTGAATTTGCAGAAAAAGAGGGTGTATTCCTTGCACTTGATAATCATGGCATAATAACAAATGACTATACTTTACAACTTGAAATTTTTGAAAAAATTAAATCAAAATACCTTGGAGCAAATCTTGATACAATGAATTATAGATGGTATGGTTATCCTTCAGAAAAACTTATAGAAATTTATAAACTTATTGCTCCTTATACATTACATACTCATCTGAAAGACGGAACTGGAAGTAGAGAAAATTATATTGGTAAAGTTCTTGGAGAAGGAGAAATTCCTATAATTGATGCAATAAAAATATTAAAAGAAAATAATTATAAAGGTGTATGGTGTATTGAATATGAAGGAAAAGATAAAGAAATTGGATATAAAAAATGTGTTGAATTTTTGAGAAATTTAAAGATATGAGAAGGGAAAGATGGGGAAGTAGGTTAGGAGTAATTTTTGCAGTTGCGGGAAGTGCAATTGGTCTTGGCAATTTTTTGAGATTTCCTGTTCAAGCGATAAAAAATGGTGGTGGTGCTTTTATGATTCCATATTTTATTTCCCTCTTTTTACTTGGTATTCCTTTAATGTGGATAGAATGGACAATTGGAAGGTTTGGAGGTGGATTTGGACATGGAACTGCTCCTGGAATTTTTCATACACTATGGAGGAAAAATAGATTTATAAAATATTTTGGAGTTATAGGAATTTTTGGTCCAATTGTCATTTTTATTTATTACGTCTATATAGAATCCTGGTTATTCGCTTATATATTTTTCCCTTTTAGAAGTGATTATTCCTTAATCACCACAAAAGAAGAAATGATTGCTTTTTTACAAGGATACCAAGGAATTGTTAAAAATCAATATTTTTCTTCTATTTTGCCTGCATATTTTTTCTTTTTTATAACTTTCTTAATTAATCTTATAATCGTATATTTGGGAATTAAAAAAGGAATAGAAACTGTCTGTAAAATTGGGATGCCTACTTTATTTACACTTGCCTTAATTTTACTTATAAGGGTTTTAACATTGAAAAATTTAGAAACTCCTGATTGGTCTCCATTAAATGGCCTTGGATTTTTATGGAATCCGGATTTTTCTTCTTTAAAAGATGCAAAGGTATGGCTTTCTGCAAGTGGTCAGATTTTTTTCACTTTAAGTGTTGGAATTGGAGTAATTTTAACCTATGCAAGTTATTTAAGCAAGGATGACGACGTTTTACTTTCTGGACTTACAAGTGCAAGTGCCAATGAATTCGCAGAAGTTATTCTTGGAGGTAGCATAATCATTCCTGCTTCTTATGTATTCTTTGGACCTGTTGGGATAAAAGAAATTGCAAATCAAGGAGCTTTTGATCTTGGTTTTATAACAATGCCTTTAATCCTTAAGTCAATTCCATTTAGTAAAATTTTTGAGGTTTTGTGGTTTTTACTTTTATTTATTGCTGGTTTAACATCTTCAATTTCACTGATGCAACCTGCAATTGCATTTCTTGAAGATGAGTTTAATTTAACAAGAAATAAAAGTATTTTAATTTTTGGAATTATCTCTTTTCTACTTTCAAATCTCTCTGTTCTATTTTTATCAAAAGGAGTGGTTGATGAACTTGATTTTTGGGGAGGAACATTCTCTCTTGTTTTATTTGGAACAATTGAAACAATACTTTTTGCTTGGGTTTTTGGAATGGAAAAAGCATGGGAAGAGATGCATTCAGGTTCAGATATTACCTTGCCAAGAATTTATAAGTTTATAATTAAGTATATAACGCCATTATTTTTGATTGCAATACTAACTACATGGACTATTCAATATGCTATCCCAATTTTGCTTTTGAAAAATGTTAGTAAAGATAATCTACCTTATATTTTAATGACAAGAATAATTTTGCTTTTACTTTTTATTGGATTATGTATTCTTGTTAAAATTTCATGGAGTAAAAAAGGAGAAAAAATTGAAACTTAGTGGATGGATTATGTTTTCTATTTCATGGGCAACCATTATATTTTTATTTTTTTATTCATTTTACAGGTCTTTAAAAAAACGCTAAAAAAGTTTTCCATTTTTAAATATATTATCATCTTCAATTAAATTATCTTCATCAATAATTTCATTTTTTTCTATTTCAATTTCATGACCTTTCTGATAATAAACTTTTATTATATTCTCATCATTTATAATATCTTCAAGCCATTTACAATATTCACAATCCTTACCTCTTTCAGGAATATCTTTTTTCTCAAGACAATTTATTGCATCATATATTATTTTTTTAATTTCTCCTATGTCAATTTTTACTTCTTTAACTTCAAAACTAAAATTTATTACATTTTTAATCTCATTGGCATCAAAATCAGTTAATTTCTTTTCAGGATAATAAAAAACAAGATAAGCAACATCAACTTCTTTTCCTTTATTTTCCTCTTTTAAAAGAAGAGAGTAAACACCAAGTTGAAATTTATATGCATCATGAGGTTCCCCTTTTGGTGAACTTGCTCTTGTCTTATGGTCAAGAGGTATGTAAAGGCCATTAGGAAGTTCTATTGCTTCGTCAAGATGGCCCCAAACATAATAATTAGGAAAACTTTCTATGTCATAATAATATGTTTTTTGAAGATTTGTAATTAATTTACCTTCAATTTTTTCTTTTAAAAATGGTGGTAATTCATCTCTCTGTCTATAATACTCAAAATATTCTTTAATTAATGAATCTATTCCTGTTGCAATTGATGGCATTGGTCCTCTTGGTCTTTTAATATTATATTTAACTTGTAAGTAAAAACATCTTTTGCATTCTCTAAAAATATTTAAATTATGTGCAGAAAGTCCTATCCCATTTCTTTTTCTTTTTTCCATTTTTAAAATTTTATTAATGAAAAAATATTATACTCTTTCAGTTTTTCCCTTCCTTTAAGTTCTTCAAGTTCAACTAAAAACAATATTTTTTTAACAATCCCTCCACATTTTTCTATAAGTTTACAAGAAGCAAAAGCAGTCCCGCCTGTTGCAAGTAAATCATCAACAAGAACAACTTTTTCCCCTTTTTCTATAGCATCTTCATGAATTTCAATTGTATCTGTTCCATATTCAAGGTCATAATCAATTTTTACCTTTTTCCATGGAAGTTTTCCTGATTTTCTAATTGGAACAAAACCAACCCCAAGCAAATAAGCCAAAGATGCTCCAAATATAAAACCTCTTGATTCAATTGCAACAACTTTTGTTATATTCTTTGGTGTCTCTTTTTTAAAAATATTTATAACTTCTCTAAAGGCCTCCCCATTTTGAAGAATAGGTGTAATATCTCTAAACAGAATACCTTTTTTGGGAAAATCGGGGATTGTTCTAATTAAACTTTTGAAATCAGCCATTTTTAATCTCCTCTTTAATTTTCTTCCATTCTTCTTTTAATTTTTTAAGTGCTAACTTTTTTACCTGATGTATTCTCTGTCTTGAAACACCAAATTTTTTAGCAATCTCTTTATAACTATATTGTATACCATTTTCAATCCCATAATGCAATTTCAAAACCTCAAACCACATTTCCACATTGGCTCTCTTTTCTTTCTCTTTTATTCTTTCAAAAATTTTATTTAATAAATCCTTATTTCTAAAAATCTCCCACAATGTTTCTGTCTTTTTGTGATTTTTATTTATTATCTCAAAAAGGTCTATATCCTTATCTTCTCCAGGAAATTCAGAAGGTATAATGGTTATCTTTTCAGAATATTTTTTAAATTTTTTAACAATACTTACAGGTATTTTCATCTCCTTTGCAATTTCTTCATCAGTAGCATCTCTTCCATACTTTAAGTTATAAAGATTATTTATTTCATCAAGTTTTTCTTTAAATTCGTGATATCTTTCTGGAATCTTCAAAATTTCAAATTCTCTCATAAGGGCTCTTAAAATATATCTTTTAATCCAGAAATAGGCATAAGTTCCAAATTTTACATTTTTTTTAAGGTCAAATTTTTCAATTGCCTTTAACAATCCTACATTACCTTCAGTGATAAGGTCGGACAAAATTTCTGGTGGGAAGGCATATTTTTTTGCAATATGATAAACAAGACCTTGATTTTTTTTTATGAATTCTTCCCTCAATTTTTTATCACCTTCTCTTATACGTCTTATTATTTCTTTTTCCTCTTCTAATTCAAGTTTATTTTTATTTTTTACTTTGTTTTCCATTTTTTTATTATAAATTCTTTTTAATTAAATCAACTATAAAATCATTTCCAAAATTTTTTTCAATAATACCACTTACAAATTTTTCATTCCCCCCACCCTTTATATATTGAGATAATTTTTTTATAATCTTTGTTGCAGAAAATTCATCTTTCAAATTATCACCTACTTTTAAAACAAAAAATTTTTTCCCTTTAATTTCAGAAAGTAAAAAAACGATGCTATTTTTAAATTTTTCTGTAATTACATCTGAAACTTTGGCAATGTGGTCTTTTTCTTCAAATGAAACTTCTCCAGTAAAAAATATTATTTCTTTCCCATTTTTTAATATTATTTCATGCTTTTTCATAATTTCATCTGCAACTTTCTCAATTTTAAAATTTACATATTTTTCAATCAGTTTTGCTTTCTCATCCAATTCTTCAATTATTTTTTCAAGTTTACTTAAAACTTTTTCTTTATCAGACTTTAAGAGATCCGAAATTTTATCCAGTAAAAACACAGAATTATAAAAATATTCAAAGCATTTTTTATAAGTTATCGCTTCAATTCTCTTTAAATTTTTCCCAATCGTTGAAAATGAATTTATGTGAAAAAGAAAAATGTCTCCTGTATTTTTTAAATGAGTCCCTCCACAAACTTCTTTATGGAAATCACCAGTTGAAACTACTCTTACTCTTTCTCCATATTTTTCAGTGAATAGGGCTATTGCACCTTTTTCAATGGCATCGTTTAAACTCATTTCTTCAACTGTAACAGGAACCTTTTCAAAAATTTTTTCTCTAATTAAATCTTCAACTTCTTTAATAATTTTTTCATCTATATCCTTAAAGCAAACAAAGTCAAATCTTAATTTATCATCTCCAACATAAGAACCTGCCTGTCTTACTTCTTTACCAATTATTTTTCTCAAAGCGTAATGTAGAAGATGTGTTGCTGTATGATTTATTGAAACTTTTCTTCTAAATTCTTCATCAACACTTAAAATTAATTCATCTCCTATATTTAAATCTTCTATTTTCCCAAATAAAATTTCTCCAATATGGTAAATTAAACCCTTTTCATCAATTTGTGTATCTAAAACTTTAAATTTAAATTTATCATTTGAAATTATTCCTCTATCTCCAATTTGTCCGCCCTTTTCTGGATAAAATGGTGTTTTATCAAATACAAGATAATATAAATTATCACAAGAATAAATTGATACAAGTTTTCCTATCACAAAAATTTTTTCATAACCAACAAATTCTGTCTCTAAAATTTTTTCAGAAATTAAAATTGGATTTAATTTAATTCCCATCTTTGATTTTGCTCTTGACATTTCTTTTTGTCTTTCCATAAATATTTCAAATTGATTCCAGTCAATTTTTTTATTAAATTTTAATGCAAGTTCTTCAATTAAATCTTTTGGTATTCCATATGTATCATATAGTTTAAATACAGTTTCACCATCTATCTCTTCCTTTTCTTTTTTTACAATATCAAAAAATATTTTTCTTGAAGAAGAAATTAAATAAAGAAATCTCTCCTCCTCTTCATAAATAACTTTCTCAATGATTTCTTTATTTTGGCTCAATTCAGTATAAACATCTTTCATTAAATCTATCACAATATTTGAAAGTTTATAAAGAAATGGTTCTTTTAAATTTAAATCAAGTCCTGAAAGCGAAGCCCTTCTTATTAACCTTCTTAAAACGTAACCCCTTCCTTCATTTGAAGGAATAACTCCATCACTTATTGCAAAAACAATTCCTCTTATATGGTCTGAAATTATCCTAAAATTTTTTTTATTTTCTTCATAAGAAAAATTACTAATTTCTTCAATTTTTTTTATAATTGGGATAAAAAGGTCGGTATCATAATTTGTTTCTACTTTTTGCAAAATCCTTGAAATCCTCTCAAGTCCCATACCTGTATCAACACCTCTTCTTTTTAAAGGTAATAATCTTCCATCTTTTTGTTTATCATACTGTGGAAAAACTAAATTCCAAAATTCAAGAAATCTTTCACAATCACAACCTGGCTTACAATCCTCTTTCTTACAACCTTTTTCTTCTCCAAAATCAAAATATATTTCAGTACATGGTCCACATGGACCTGTATCTCCTGCTGGTCCCCAAAAATTATCTTTTTCGCCAAGAGGTATTATTTTTTTCTCTGGTATAAATTTCATCCAAATTTTTTTTGTCTCTAAATCTTCCTTATAGTATGAAACCCATAAATTTTCCTCTTTAATTTTCAATTTTTCAACAACAAATTCATAAGCCCATTCAATTGCTTCCTTTTTAAAATAATCACCAAAAGAAAAATTACCAAGCATTTCAAAAAAAGTATGATGTTTCCCACTATCACCAATTTTCTCTAAGTCACTATCTTTCCCCCCTGCTCTTAAACATTTCTGACAACTTACTGCTCTTGTATATGGCAAGGGAACATCAGTAGCCCAGAATTTTTTAAATTGCACCATACCAGCATTTGTAAAAAGCAAAGTAGGGTCATCAAAAGGAATTAAAGAACTACTCTTAACAATTTTATGTTCTTTATTTTCAAAAAATTTTAAATATTCCTCCCTTATTCTTTTGCTTTCCATATTTTTCATTTTACCATTTTTGATTAAAATTAAAAAGATAAATTATGAGAGATTGATAACTTTTTCTATAATTTCATCTGGGAAACCCCTTGATTTCAAATTCATTATTAAAGTTTGGATATTTTTTTTATTTTTAAATTTATCAAATATTTTTTTGCATCTTTCAATTTCATTCCCCATATCATACTCATTTTTTATTTTTTTAATAATATCCGGATTTATTTTCCTTCTCTCAAGTTCTCTTAAAATATAAAAAAATCCTTTTCCTTTCTTTTGTAATGATTCAACAATTTTTTGAGAGAGTGAATAATCATCAATTAATTTATCTTTTTTTAATTTATTTAATAATGATTGTGGGATAGATGGAAATTTATCTATAATCTCTTTTTCTGAATAGTCCTTCTTACTTAATAACTTTAAAACATTTTCTAATAAATCCTTATTTTTCACCTTTTAATACATAAAATCTACCTACTTCACCATACTTAATCAAAATTCTAACACTTGCATTTTTGGAAATATTCTTTATTGCCTTTCTATAATCCGAAATATTTGTAATTTTATAATTATCTATTTTTTTAATCACCCCTCCTACTTTAATTCCACTTTGTTCAGCAAGAGACCCACTCTCAACTTCAATAATTGCTACTCCTTCATTATCTTCTATTCCAAATTGTGATTTTACATCCTCTGTTAATGAAGATACTCTAATTCCTCTCCAAGATATTTCTTCTTTTTCAACAAAAACTGGCTCTTCTTCTGGCATTTCTCCAATAGTTACATATATTGTAATCTTTTTTTTATCTCTCCATATACCAACAGGGACTCTTTTGCCAACCGGAGTATTTGCAACTTTCATTTGTAAATCTCTAATATCTTCAACCTTACTTCCATCATACTCAATAATCACATCTCCTTCAACAATTCCTGCTTTTTCTGCTGGACTATTTTTTATAACTTGTGCTACAACTGCTCCTTTTATTTCTGGTAAATCAAATGATTTTGCAAGTTCCTCATCCAGTGGTTGTAAATAAACACCCAAATATCCCCTTATAACTTTCCCTTTCTCTTTTAACTGAGTAAAAACTCTTTTTGCTAAATTTATGGGTATTGCAAAACCTATTCCTTGAGCAGCATATGGAGCAATTATAAATGTATTTATTCCTATAACTTCTCCTCTTATATTAACAAGTGGACCTCCTGAATTCCCGGGGTTTATTGCTGCATCTGTTTGAATAAAATCTTCATATTGAGTTATTCCAAATCCACTTCTACCTTTAGCACTTACAACTCCAACTGTAACTGTTTCTTCAAGTCCATAAGGATTACCTATAGCGATTACCCATTCTCCAACTTCAATTTTGTCTGAATCTCCAAGTCTTACAGGTGGAAGGGGTCTTCCAGCATTTATTTTTATTAAAGCAAGGTCTGTTTTAGGGTCTGTCCCTACTATTTTGGCTTCATATTTTTTTTCATCTCCAAGAAGTTTAACAAGAATTTTATCAACTCCTTCAATTACATGATTATTTGTGAGTATATAACCATCTTCACTAACTATAAAACCAGAACCAAGTCCTTCCTGCTTTTTCTTAAATGTCTTTGGCGTTTGTTTTCTTCTTGGAATGCTAAAAAATTCATCAAAGGGTGACCTAAAAAACTCCTCTAAATCTCCAAAAGGATCCCAGTATCTATATGTAACTATTTTTTCAGTGGTAATTTGAACAACTGATGGTTTAACGGTCTTTGCAACCCGAACAAATGCACTTTGTAATGCAATAGGATTATCAAATGATGTAGGAGTTGTAAGACCTGAATAAATTTTGCTATTTTCTGATTTCTTTTCTACTGCAGTATATCCTGTAAAAATAATACCTGAGAAAAATAGTCCCAATACAAAACCAACTAAAACATTTCTTTTCATTTTTACCTCCCTTTAATTATTTAGATGAAAATTTTTTGTAATAGGTTTATTTTTTATTTTAACATTTGATTTAAAAATTTTGCAATAATCCTACTTAAGAAAATTAAAAAAGACAAAAACCTATTAGATGAAATTTTAAAATTTTTCAACAATTGATTTAAAAAGATATAAATTTTTCCATTCTCTATAAAATGATTCTGCAACTTTTTTATCATTTATAAAAAGAATAAGTTCAACATTTTCTTTTGCACTTTTTGTCGGGTTAAATGAACCTGTAATAATTTTTTCTTTGTCAAATATAAAAAATTTATCATGTAAAACTCCAGACATATTAGATTTCCTTATATTACATCCATAACTTAATAGAAGGTAAAAAACAGAATATGGTTGTATATTATTATTCTCTATTATTCCCCTTACATCAACTTTATTTTCATTGATTTTTTTAATCAATTTCTCTGCAAGTTCTCTATCTGTAAATACATAAGTAGCAAAATTTATTGATTTTTGTGCTTTTTCTATTTCTCTTTCTACTAATTCACAACAATTATTTTCAGGGGAAAACCATATTTCAATTTTCTTATCTTCAGAAACAAATTTATAAGGAAATTTATAATCATACCAGAAAGAATCAAATTTTTTTGTAAGGAATTTTGCTATAACATCGTTTTTAATTATAACAAAATTATTATGGTTTTTATAAAAATGTTCCTCTGATAAATTTGCTGAAGTTATTATAACGATATTTTCATCAATGATAATAAATTTTGCATGAAAAATTCCTTTGCATTCAAAATTTTTAATTTTAAAATTTTTTATATCTCCATAATCACAAATCACTTTAATATCAATATTTTTATCATTTAGAAAATTTAGAAAATTGGGATTTACAAAAAAACTTGAAATATAAATTGATTTTTTGGCCTCTTTAAGTAATTTTATAAACTCAAAATATGTGTTTTTATTCGGAGAAAAAAGAACATCTATTTGGCAAAAAAGAAATGTAGAATAAAAAGCAATAAATTTTATCCAAAACTTAAATTTCATTAAAAAGAGTTAATAATTTTTTGCCATATGTAATATATGTATTGTAAGTAATTTCAGGGTCTCCAACCTTTCCTTCATGAACTACACTTGCAATGTGTGGTTCAATTGATATAAAACCATTATAACCACTTTTTTTAAGATCTGCAAGTATTTCTTTTATTTTTGCTTCTCCTTCACCTGGAAATGTTGCTTTTTCTTCTTTATTATAGTCCTTTATATGAACATACTCTATATAAGGTTTAACTTTTGTATAAAAAATCCATGGATCTACTCCCTTGTTATAATGTAAAACGTTTCCTGTATCATATAATAATTTAAAATTTGGAGAGTTTATTTCTTTAACTAATCTTACCATATTTTCAGCACTCAAACCTCCCCATCCAGAACAATTTTCATGAACTATAATTATGCCTGCATCTTCTGCCATTTTTGTCAGTTCTTTCATCCTTCTTATTACCTCTTCAGCCCATTTTTCCTCACTATAAGGGTTATCAGGGTCATTTGGCCAAGACATAACTCTTATATATTTTGTATTAAATTTTTTCATTCTTGGAATCGCTCTTTTAAGTTCATCATAATCTTTTTTAAAATCACCAGAAATTTTTGTTGCCCAGTTTGCTATACAACTTGCAAAACAAGAAACCTTCATTCCTGCTTCATTAACTTTTCTATAAACCATCTCAAATTTCTCATCGCTCATCATTGTTAAGTTTTCTCCATCAACATTCCTTAATTCCATATATTCCCATCCAAGTTCTTTATGTGCTTTTATCTGTATTTCAATTGCTTGTCCTGCTTCATCACTTATTCCTGAAAACTTCATATCTCCCTCCTTTTTTGATTAATTTTAATTTAATATTTTTTGTAAGTCAATTAAATTTGTAATAAATAAAAATTTGATATAAATTTTAAAATATGGAACCAAGAGAAAAATTTATAAGAGCACTTGAAAGGAAACCAATAAAAGGAAGGGTGCCTCATTTTGAACTTGTTTTTTATCTTACAATGGAAGCATTCGGAAAAGTTCATCCTTCTCATAGAAACTATTCTCAGTGGGAACAAATGACAGAAAAAGAAAGACAACTTCATAGAAAAGACATGGCTGAAATTTTTATTAAAACTGCTGAAACATTTAATCATAGTGCAATTTTTATTCATCCAAATCCTTCAACTCTTGAAGAAACTATCAGGATTATTGATTTAATAAGAGAAATTAGTGGAAATAAATATTTTTTAATGATTCATGGAGATGCAACTTTTGGGATTCCTTCTGGAGAAAAGATGATGGAGTTTGTGCAGAGAATTGCTGATGAACCAGAAAAATTAAAAAAAGAAGCAGAAGAGATGGTAAATCAAGCCCTTGAAAGAGCAGAGATTTTAAAAAATAAAACATATCTTGATGGATTTGCTTTATGTTCTGATTATTGTTTTAATACAGGGCCATTTTTAAGTCCTTTAATGTTTTCAGAATTTGTAACTCCTTATCTTTCAAAATTAATTAAAGGATATAGAGATATGGGATTTTATACTATAAAACATACTGATGGAAATATAATGCCAATAATTGACCAACTAATTCAAGCAAATCCACATGCTCTCCACTCACTTGATCCTCAGGCAGGTGTTGATATAAAAACTGTAAAAAAACTATATGGAGACAAGGTTTGTTTAATAGGAAATGTTAATTGCGGTTTACTTCAAACAGGAACAAATGAAGAGATTATTGAATCATGTCTTTATGCTTTAAAAAATGGAATGCCGGGTTATGGTTATATTTTCTCTACTTCAAATTGTATTTACCCAGGGTTGCTTCTTGAAAGATATAAACTTATGCTTAATATATGGGAAAAATATGGAAATTATGATTGATTTGAAATCTTTTTATTTTAATTATAAAATTTTAAAAAAAGGAGGGGGATATGAAATTAGGAGTTTTTATAGTTGTTTTTGGAGACAAAAGTTTAAGCGAAGCACTTGATAAGGTTAAAGAATTAGGTCTTGATGCAGTTGAAATAGGAACAGGAAATTATCCTGGAGATGCTCATTGTAAGGTTGATGAACTCTTAAATGATGAAGGAAAATTGAAAAGTTTTAAAAATGAAATTGAAAAAAGAGGACTTGAGATTTCTGCCTTATCTTGCCATGGGAATCCACTACATCCTGACAAAAATATATCAGAAAAACATAGAGAAATCCAGAGGAAAACTATACTTCTTGCGGAAAAACTTGGTGTTAAAAGAATTATAACATTTTCTGGTTGTCCTGGAGATAGTGAAAATGCGAAATATCCTAATTGGGTAACATGTCCATGGCCACCTGATTTTACTGAAATTTTAAAATGGCAGTGGGAAAAGGTAGTTATTCCCTTCTGGAAAGAAGAAGTAGAATTTGCAAGAAAACATAATGTAAAAGAAATATGCCTTGAAATGCACCCTGGATTTGTTGTTTATAATCCTGAAACTCTTTTAAAATTAAGAGATGCCTGTGGAGAAGAAATAGGAGCAAATTTAGACCCAAGTCACCTTTTCTGGCAGGGAATAGACCCAATTTGTGCTATAAGAAAACTTAAGGGAGCAATATATCATGTTCATGCAAAAGATACAAAAATTAATCAATACACATGTTCAGTAAATGGAGTTCTTGATACAAAATCATATCTTGATGAAGAAAATAGAAGTTGGATTTTTAGAACTGTTGGATATGGACATGGATATGAATTCTGGAATGATTTTGTCTCAACTTTAAGAATGGTAGGATATGATGGTGTTTTAAGTATTGAACATGAGGATAGTTTAATGAGTGGTGAGGAAGGACTTAAAAAGGCAATACAATTCCTTAAAAATGTAATTATAAGAGAACCAAAACCAAAAGTTTGGTGGACATAAAAATATATGATAATAAGGGTAATTATTGGTGGTTCAGGAGGACAGGGAATTTTAACTTTTGGGAAATTGATCGCTCATGCTTGTAATAAAAAGAATTATTTTGTTTCCTTTCTTCCTACATATAGTGCTGAAATGCGGGGTGGATATATCTATACATTCGTTACAATCTCAAAAAATAAAGAAATTTTTGCTCCATTAAGCGAAAATTGTGATATAGGAATTTTTATGAATGAGGTATCCTTTAAGATGTTTAAAAAATATTTGAAAGAAGATGCATATATAATTCTTAATTCCTCACTTATAAAATCAAAAAACAAAAATGAAAAAACAATTGAGGTTCCTGCAACAGAGATTGCTGAGAAAATAGGTGATATCAGAATTGCAAATATGGTTATGGCGGGAAGATTTTTAAAACTTATAAATGAAAAATTTTTGAAAATTGAAAAAGAATATTTAATTTCTGAAATTGAAAATATTATATCAGACAAAAAAACAATAAATCTATGTAAAACTGCAATTGAAGAAGGATATAAAATTTAAATCTCTTTTTCAAGTTTTCTTAAAAAATCTCTTGCATGGATAATATCAAGTTCTGGTTTTTCTCCGACTTCTCTCTCAATTGTAAAGAAACCATTATATCCAATCTCTTTCATTGCTTTTAGATATTCAGGCCAATTAACACCTCCTTCTCCAAGTGGTAACTCTTTCCATCTCTTTTTTCCATTTTCATCAGGTAATTTAATTCCATCCTTTGCATGAGTATGAACAATATAGTCCTTCAATATATAAACACCTTTTACAGGGTCATCACCCGCAACCATTACAAGATTTGCTGGATCATAATTAACTTTAAGTCCAGGATTTCCTATTTTATCAAGTAATTTTTTTAATAAACTTGCTGGTTCTGGACCTGTCTCTGTTGCAAGAAAAATACCTTTATTATATGCATAAGTCCCTACTTCTGGTAGTGATTCTTCCATCGTTTTCCATGCAATATCATTCTCATCTTCTGGAACTACTCCAATATGTGTTGTTACAATTTTTACTCCAAGGTCAAAAGCAAGGTCAATAACTTCCTTTGTCCTTTCTATTCTCCATTCAACTGTTTTTGGGTCAGCAAATCCATGGCCTCCAAAATCACCAACCAAAGCACTTATTTCAAGCCCAAGAGATTCAACAAAATGTTTGAAATCATCTCTTCCAGTTTTACTTAAATTTCTTGGGTCAAGTTCTCCATGTGTTGCATATGGTTGAATACCATCAAGACCCAATTCTGCTGCTTTTTTGATACCTTCTTTAATAGGCAATCTAAAGCAATCCGGAATAACTCCTATCTTTAACTTCATATTTCCTCCTTTTTGTTTATATAATTTTCACTATTTTTAAAAATAAGTCAAATTTTTATGCCCAGAAAATTGTATTACCAGTTCTTTGTGTGAAAAAATCAACTATAAGAAATAAACCACTTATAACAAATTGTCCTATTATAAGTCCAATAAATAAATTTTTAAACTTATCATAAATTTTGGCACCACCATACCTTAATATCATACTTTTTATCAACCATGTAATAAAAATAGAAAACCATAAGGCATTTGTCATCATTATCGTTGAAAAAGCAAATCCAAGAGGGTGAAAAGGAAAATTTAAAAATTTTAATCTCATTAATAACAAAAATATTGTAAATACCGCACCTATTCCTGTAAATCCAATATATAACCAATCAGGACCTTTGGGATTTTTTATTTTATCAGCGATATATTTTAAAGGATATTGAGGGCCATTAACAAAAAACCATTGATTCGCATTTATTCCTCCATATTTATAACATAAAATTATTGTAGCCCAAATTGATGAAAATAAAGTAATAATAATGGAAATGATTATAGCCCAGAATATAATTTTTTTCTTTCCTTTTATTTCCTCTGCTATCTTTAATCCATTTGCAACAGAAGCCATAACAAATGTTCTAACATCGGAAGAATAGACAAAAGTAAGACCAACGATATTAAAAAAACCTTGTTCTATTGTCGTTAAAAGGCAGAAAAACCATAAAGAAAAGGCAAGTGGTAAACTAACAAAATATGTAAAACCAATCATTGGAAAACTAATTCTAAAACTTAAACCCAATGTCCTTCTAAAAATTGGTATATTTTTTACAAGTTGAGCCTGTGGAAAATTAGGAAAATAAAAATGTAGTCCATTTATAAGTCCAAAAATAAAAGGAATCAAAAAGCCAAACCAGAAAAGTCCATTTTTGAATATATTATTATTTTCAGAATTTATAAGTTCAATTGGTGCTTTTGTCATTGGATAATTCAACCTTTCATTTTCAGACCATTGTTTATGCAAAATTACCATTATAAAAATCATAGCAAGATAAAGAGATAAAATTAAAGGTATCCATAAAGAAATTGGTTTTATCCAACTTATCCAAGGTATATTTTGTCCTTTTGGCAATCCTTCAAAAAACCATTTTATTGCATTTTCATCTTGAACTATTAAACTTTTCTTAACATTTGGTATTATAAGATTATCCCATTCATTTTGAGGATTTGAATAATATTTAATTCCTGCTATTAATGGAATAAGATATAAAGTTAAACCCATAGTTGGAATTGAACAAGAAACAATCATCATAATGTAAATAACAATTAATTCAGAAATTTTAAGACCTTCTTTTTTAAAAATTTTTTTAAAGAGATAATTGAAAAGAGTAATAAAAAATATAAAAAATATTGCAAATCCAGTTGTAAAATCTATTGTCATATAAGAACCCTGAATTTTTACAAGATTATATATATCAGCAGTGCCTATTATAAAACATAAAATTATGCCTATAATTAGTGCTCTCATTCTTCATTTCTATATATCTCAATTGCGACATCAGGACAAATTAAAACACATCTTTTACAACCAATACAATTTTTTCCATCAACGGCCTCAACATAATGATAGCCCAATTTATTGAAATTTTTTGATATTTTGAAAAAACCTGTTGGACAAACATTTATACATAACTTACAACTTTTACATCTTTCTTTATTTACTTTGACTATAAATTTCATTTTCCAAAATTAAATTTTGTTATCAATTTATTTAAAAAACTATCCTCTATTATCAAATTTGCCTTTAATTCACTTTTTTTAATCTTTATTATATCATCTTTTTCAATATTAAATTCAACCTGACCGTCACTTATAATTTTGCTTTTAAAAGAAACTCTAATTTTGATTTTTGTCTCAGGAGGTAATACCAATGGTCTTATTGATAAGGAATAGGGTGAAAAAGGAGTAATTAAAATTGATTCTAAATCAGGATAAATAATAGGGCCACCAGTTGAAAGTGAATGTGCTGTTGAACCTGTTGGTGTTGAAATTAATACTCCATCTCCTCTATAGTCAAATTTTTCTTTTTCATCTATAAAAATCTCTATATTTAATATCCTAATCCCTTCCCTAAAAATTAAAAAGTCATTTAAAACTTTTTCTTTATAAATATTTTTTCCGTTTCTTTCAACACATAGTTCAAGTAGCATTCTTTCTGAAATTTTATATTCTCCATTAAGTAAATTTTTAATCCTTTCTTCTATATTTTCAGATGAATTTGTTAAAAAACCTATTTTTCCATAATTTATTCCATAAATTAATGTCTTTTTATTTTCTATCATTCTTATCGCTCTTAAAATTGTTCCATCTCCACCAAGAGTCAAAATTAAATCAGGTTTTTCAAACTCTTTTTCAACTACTTTTCCACAACTTTTCAACAAATTCTCAATTTTTTTCTTTTCTTTCTCAATACCCTTTATTTTCTTATTTTCAAGTATAAAAATTCTTTCAATCATTTAAAAATTCCTCTATTTTTTTATAAATTTTTTCAATAGAAAGTCCATATTTATCAATAAGAAAATCCCTATCTCCATATTCTATAAAAATTTGTGGTAATCCTATCCTCAATAAATCCTTTTTAATTTTTTTATCCGATAAAATCTCAAGTAAATAACTTCCAAAACCACAGGATAAAATATTTTCTTCAACAGTTATAATTTTATCAAACTTTTCAATTTTTTTAATAAAATCTTCTTCAATAGGAACAATTTTACAAACAGGTATAAAACTGATATTAATACCATTTTCTTTTAATTTTTTATATGCACAAAATGAATTGAAAGCCATGCTTCCGACTGCAAGAATTACTGTTTTAGATTCTTGATTTATTTCTTCTTTCAAAGTTTCAGGTAAAATATCTCTTGGATATCTTATAAAAACTGGCATATTTTCATAAATTGAATTTTCAATTGTTTCTTTCAAATTTTCTAAACTATAAGGAGAGAAGATTTTAAGATTTGGCAATGTTCTTAAAAAAGATATATCAAAAATACCATGATGAGTAGGACCATCTTCTCCAACTATTCCACTTCTATCAATAAGAAAAATAACTGGTAAATTCTGAAGGCAAATATCATGAAAAATCTGGTCAAATGCCCTCTGTAAAAAAGTGCTATATATTGCAACAAATACTTTAATACCCTTTTTAGCGATACCAGAAGCAATAACAACTGCATTACTTTCAGCAATTCCAACATCAAAAAATCTATCATTATAATTTCTGGAAAAATTTTCAAGTCCAAGCCCTTTTTCCATTGCAGCAGTTATTACAAAAAAATTATATTTTTCTGCCATTTCTTCAAGAATTTTCCCAACAAAACTTGAATTTGTTTTATGGATATTAATAGGTATTCCTGTTTCAATATTAAATGGCCCAATAGAATGGAATGTTTCAGGACTATCTTCTGCAAACTTATAACCTTTACCCTTTTTTGTTATTACATGTAAAATTACTGGTTCTTTAATTTCTTTTATATTTTCAAGTATCTCAATCAACTCTTCAATATTATGCCCATTAATTGGTCCAAAATATCTTATACCAAGTTTTTCAAAAAATACCCCAGGAATTATCAAAAATTTTGTTTTCTTCTCTATTTCCTTTGTAATTTTTAATATATCATCTCCAACTGCTGGTATTTTTTTTAGAATTTCAACAAATTCTTCTCTTGGTTTATTTATTAATGGTGAAGTTATAAATCTTGTTAAATAATAAGATAATGCACCTTTTGTAGGTGAAATTGACATTTTATTATCATTTAAAATAATCTTTATATTTTTTTTTATACTTCCAAGAAAATTAAGTCCTTCAAAAGTAAGTCCGTTTGTCAATGAACCATCACCAATAACAACAATTATATTTTCATTTTCTCCCTTAAAATCACTCCCTATTTTTAACCCAGTTGCAGAAGAAATGGCTGTTCCTGCGTGTCCTGTAATAAAAATATCGGTTTCACTTTCAGAAGGATTAGGAAAGCCACTTATTCCATTATATTTTCTTAAAGTATAAAATTTCTCAAATCTTGTTAAAATCTTATGTGTATAGCACTGATGACCAACATCCCAAATAATTTTATCAGGTGGGATATTAAAAACTTTGTGAATTGCAACTGTTATTTCTACTGTTCCAAGATTTGAAGAAAGATGTCCACCATTTTTAGAAACAATTTCAATAATAAATTCTCTTATTTCATTACATAGTTGATTTAATTGGCCAATTGATAGGTCTTTTATAATAGAATAATTATTTTTTATTTTTTCCAAGAGTTTCATTTCTCATCGCTTCTTTAACCTTCTCAATCATATCTCTTATTTCCCTTTTATCTGTCATTTCATATGCTTTAACAAAATAAAAAATTGATTTTTCATATTCTTTTAACTGATAATATAAATACCCAAGATGTTCATAAATTTCAGGATCTTTTTCTAATTTAACTGCTTTTTCAAGATATTTCTTTGCATTTTTATAATCTCCCATTTTATAATAAGCCCATCCCAAACTATCAAGATATGCGCCATTATTTGGGTCTATCTTACATGCTTTTTTTATCATCTCAAATGCTTCTTTAATATTTTTATTCTTGAGAAGATAAGAATAACCAAGATAATTTAAAGCAAGTGAATTTTCAGGATTTATTTCAATTGCTTTTTTCATATTTTCTTCCATTTTTTCAAAATTACCAATTTTATCATATAAAACTCCAAGTTTAAATCGTATTTCAGATGTATCTTCAATTTTTAAACTTTCAAGAAAGTATGTCTCTGCTATTTGATAATTTTTTTCATCAAAATAAATTGAACCCAAAAATTCATAAAATTCTTTTTCTTTAATTCCTTTTTCAATAGCACTTAAAAGTATTTCCTTAACCTTTTCGTCATTTTTTTCACTATAATAAATTACAGCAAGAAAAGAATATGGAAGTTTATTGTATGGATTAATTCTTAAACTTTTCTCATAATATTCTTTTGCTTTTTCTATGTCTCCCTTTCTTTGATATAAAATTCCAAGAGAAATATATGCCTGCCAAAAATTTGGAGATATTCTTATACACTCTTCATATTCTTTTTTTGCCTCATTTTCTTTTTTTAAAAGTTCATAAATTTTGCCAAGATTATAATGAAGTAAATAATTATCTGGATATTTTTCAACAAGTATTTTGTAATGCTTTTCTGCCATTTTATAATTTTTTAACTCATTATAAATATCACATAAAACTAATCTAAAAGAGTCATTCTCAGGATTAAGTTTAAGCCCTTTTTCTATATTTTCTATTGCATGATTATATTTTTTTTCTAATATAAAAGTAAGCCCTAAACCAAAATAACCTTCTGGAAATTTAGGGTCAATATTTATCGCTTTCTGGAAATTTTCTTTTGCTTTTTTAATATTTTTTTCTTTTATATAAAGATTGCCAATTTTTACATATATATATGGGTCTTTTTCACCCTGTTTTATTGACTCTTCAAATTCTTTTATTGCTTTAATATTCTCTTTTTCTTCTTCATATAAAAGGCCTGAAACATATGTCTTTAAAGCAATATCTCTTTTAACTGTTACACATCCAGAAAAAATAATTAAAAGTCCAAATATTAATAATTTTTTCATTATCTCTTTCTCTTTTTATGTCTCATTGCTTTCCTTCTCTTTTTATATTTATGCCTTTTAACTTTTTTTATTTTTCTTTTCCTTCCACAAGGCATACACCCTCCTTCTTTAAATAACTTTATTTAATGGGTATTCAACTATTCCATTTGCACCAAGTTTTTTTAATTTTGGAATCAATTCTTTTGCTTTATGTTTATCAATTATTGTTTCAATTGCATACCAGTTTTTATCTGTTAAATTTGAAATTGTAGGTTTTTTTATTGCTGGAAGAATCTTTAAAATTTTTTCAAGATTTTTCTTTTCAACATTCATTTTTAATCCTACTTTCCCTTCTGCTTCAATGGCTCCTTTTAGTAACAAAGATATATTTTCAATTTTTTCCCTTTTCCATTTGTCCTTCCATGAATTTTTATTTGCAATTAGTCTTGGAGTAGATTCCATAATAACATCAATTATTTTTAAATTATGAGAATATAATGTTGAACCAGTTTCAGTAATTTCAACAATAGCATCAACAAGATTTCCTGCCTTTATTTCAGTTGCACCAAAAGAAAATTCAACTTTTGCGTTAACATTATTTTTTTTAAGATAATCCTTTGTTAAATTCACAAGTTCAGTAGATATTATTTTCCCTTCAAGGTCTTTTACACTTTTAATATCAGATTTTTCTGGAACTGCAAGAACTATTTTAACAGGTCTAAATCCCACTTTTGAGTATGTCAATTCACAAACTTCTATAACATCAGCCCTATTTTCAATTATCCAATCTTTCCCAGCAATTCCAGCATCAAAAGCACCAAGTTCAACATATCTGGGTATTTCTTGAGTTCTTAACAAAACCGCATCTATCTCAGGGTCATCAATTGATAAATAATAACTCCTTGAATTTGTATAAATTTCAAAACCTGCTTTTTTAAAAATCAATAGAGTTGTCTCCTGTAAAGAACCTTTCGGTAAAGCAATTTTAAGTTTGTTCAATTTCCTCCTCCTTGAAAAATCCTATTTTTCTATATTTTTTATACCTTAATTCAACAAGTTCATCAATTCTTATTGTCTTTAATTCCTTCAAATTCTTTTCAATGCTTACTTTCGTAAATTCAAATGTTTTTTCCCAATCACTATGTGCTCCACCAATTGGCTCTGGAATTATCTCATCTATCAATTTTAATTCAAATAAATCTTTTGAAGTAAGTTTTAATGCTTTTGCTGCCTCCTCAACTGAATCTTGATTTTTCCATAAAATTGAAGCACAACCCTCAGGAGAAATAACTGAGTAAATTGCAAATTCCTGCATTAAAATTCTATCTCCAACACCAATTCCAAGTGCTCCACCACTTCCTCCTTCTCCTATTATTATGCATAAAATTGGTGTTCTTAAAAGTGTCATCTCATAAATACTTGTTGCTATTAAAAGAGCTTGTCCCTTTTCTTCTGCTTCAATATCTGGATGTGCTCCAGGAGTATCAATAAATGTAATTACTGGAAATGTAAATTTTTCTGCAAGTTTCATTATTCTTATTGCTTTTCTATAACCTTCTGGATGTGCCATTCCAAATTTCCTTTCAATATTTTCCTTAGTATCTCTTCCTTTTTGATGACCAACAAAAGCAACTGTTATCCCCATAAATTTACCAAATCCAGCAACAATTGAAGGATCATCCTTACAAACTCTATCACCATGAAGTTCTATATATTCATCAAAAATATTATTTAAATAATCAATTGTATGAGGCCTATTTGGATGTCTTGCAACTTGAACAATTTGCCATGGTGTCAAATTTGAATATATCTCCTTTTTCTTTTCAAGTAATAATTGCTTCAATTTTAAAATTTCAGTATTTTTTGTAACATTATCATATATCTTATTTTTCTCAATTTCTTCTATCTTTTTTTCAATTTCTTCAATCGGTTTTTCAAAAGGTAAATACTTTTTCTCCATTATATTATCCTTGGAACTTTAAACAAATCTTTTTCTTTATCTGGAGCATTTTCAAGTATTTTTTCTTTATAAGCGAATTCCTCAACATTATCTTCTCTAAAAATATTTTTTATAGGTAGGACATGATAGGTGGGTGGCACATTTTCTGTATTAACTTCATTTAATTTTTCAATATATTCAAGTATCTTTAAAAGTTCTTTCTCAAATTTTTCCTTTTCTTCTTCCTTCAATTCTATCCTTGCAAGTTTACTTAAATATTCTACATCTTGCCTTGTTATAACTTTTTTCTCCATAGAAAAATTATAAAACTAAATAAAAATATGGTCAAATTTTTCATTTTTCAAAAATTTATAATTTTTGTATAATTTTATTGAATTCAAAAAGGAAGAAAAATGGAAGATATTAAAAAGGAGGCATTAAAATTACACAAAAATGCAAAAGGAAAAATAGAAATAAAATCAAAAGTTCCTTTAAAAACAAAAAAAGATTTATCACTTGCATATACACCTGGAGTTGCCTATCCATGTCTTGAAATTAAAAAAAATAAAGAAAATATATACAAATATACATCTAAAGGAAATACAGTTGCAATAGTTACAGATGGTAGTGCAGTTTTAGGTCTTGGTAATATAGGCCCTTATGCAGCACTTCCTGTTATGGAAGGTAAAGCAATTTTATTTAAAGAATTTGGAAATATTGATGCAATTCCATTATGTCTTGATACTCAGGATGTTGAAGAAATAATAGATATCGTAAAAAAAATAGCACCAAGTTTTGGAGGAATAAATCTTGAAGATATATCTGCTCCAAGATGTTTTTTAATTGAGAGAAGATTATATGAAGAACTTGATATTCCTGTTTTTCATGATGACCAAGATGGAACTGCAATAGTTGTCCTTGCTGCATTAACAAATGCTTTAAAAATTGTAAACAAAAAAATTGAAAATATAAAAATTGTTATAAATGGTGCAGGAGCAGCGGGAATAGCAATAACAAAAATTTTATATAAAGTTGGTGCGAGAAAAATAATTTTATGTGATAGAGAAGGAATTATTTATAAAGGGAGAAAAGAAAATATGAATTTTGCAAAAGAAGAAATATTAAATTTTATAATTGGGGACAAAAAAGGGAGTTTAAAAGATGCTATGAAAGAAGCAGATGTTTTTATTGGTGTTTCTGGACCAAATTTAGTTACAAAAGAAATGGTAAAATCAATGAATAAATATTCAATTATATTTGCAATGAGTAATCCAATCCCAGAAATTATGCCAGATGAGGCAAAAAAAGCAGGTGCATATATTGTAGGAACAGGAAGAAGTGATTTTCCAAATCAAATAAATAATTTACTTGCTTTTCCTGGAATATTTAGAGGCGCATTTGATGGTAAAGCAAAAAAGATAACAGAAAAAATGAAAATATCAGCAAGTTATGCAATAGCAAATTATATTCCAGAAAAAAAACTTTCACCTGATTATATTATTCCATCAGCACTTGATAAAAATGTTGCAAAAGTTGTTGCAAAAGCAGTTAAAAATTCTGTTGACTTAAATTAAAAATTATATTTTTCTTTAAAAAAATTACCTTTTGCTGGGAGAAAATCTGGAATTTTATAAAATTTCCCATATGTCTTTTTTAAAACCTTTTCCCTATAATTTTTATAATTAAATTTTTTACAAAAAAGTAAATAAAAATCTCCATCATAAATCTTTATCTTTTCTTTATCTATTCTCTCAAAAAAATCAGAAAATTTTTCTTTTTCAATATCTTCAAGTGAAAAAATTAAAATATCTTTACCATCTATCTTTCTAAAATCAAAACTTATATCATACTGTCTTCCACTTGAAGATAAACTTCCAAAAACTATAAAATCAATTTTTGTATAATAAGACATAATTGCTGATTCAGTATATCCTCTTGTAGCAAAAATATAATTATCTTTAAAACCCTTCAAATAACTCGCAAGAATCTCTGGTTTTAAAAACATTAAAATTTGAGGATACTTCTTATGATTTTTAAATTTTTCAACTGGTAAAAGGAGAATTGAAGAAACAAAGAAAAAAATTAATAAATCAAAAATTATAGCAAACTTTATTGATTTTAAAATTTCCTCTTTATTAGTTTCTTCAAGTAAAATAAAAAGAAAAGGCAAAAATGAAATATACCAGTGAAGTCCAACTCTTCTTAAAAAAGAAAGCAAAAAGAAAAAACTTAAAGGTATTAAAAAGATTAAGTAAAAAAAATCAATAAAATTTTTAAATTTCTTTTTTAAGAAAAATTTTGACTCAACAAGAATTTTAAAAAAGTATGGAGTTATAAGAAAAAGAATTGACAAGAAAAACAAAATTATATTTTTTATTTTGAAAAACTCCATTTTCTTTCTATAAATCAAATTAAAAAGAAAATTTATCCAACAATGGGTGTAATTCCAATATAAATTTATGAAAATAAAAGGAAAAGCAGAGATAATAAAAATTACAAAATTTCTCAATAATTTTTTTTCTTTTTTGTAAATTATATAAATTAAAAGCACTAAAAAATAAAGACAAGAAAAGTATTTACTCAGAAAAGAAAGCCCGGCAAAAATTCCTGAAATAAAAAAATAAATTCTTTTTTCATTTTTAATTCCAAAATAAAAGTAAAAGGCAGAAAGAAAAGTAAATAGCATAAGTGGTATATCATTAGTTATGAAAAAATTGAATATATGTAATGGAGATAATAAAAATAATGAAGAGATAAGATATGCCTTTCCATTATCAAAATCCTTAACTAAATTAAAAATTGAAATACCAATTAAAGTTGTTGTAAAAATTGAAAATAATCTGTAATAAAAAAAATGAAATGTATATCTCCCAAAAAAAGAAAAAAAATATAATAACCACCATATCATTGGTGGATGTTCATAGTATCCAAAATCAAAATTTTTACTTGTTGTGATAAAATATGCTTCATCTCCTGTTAGTGGGAAAAAATATGATAAGAATAGTTTTAATATTAATGTAAAAAAAATTGTTAAGTTAAAAACTTTATTTTCTCTTACCACTCAAACTCCTCATCAATTTTTATTTTCTGTGAATCAAGATAATTTTGAAGTATAATTTGGGCTGAAAGTTTATCTCTCAATTTTTTTCTTTTCTTTCTACTTAAATCTGCTTGAAGTAAAAATTTTTCAGCAAGTGTGGTTGTTAATCTTTCATCCCAAGATATAAATTCAATATCTTTAATTTCATTTTTCAATTTTGTAATAAATGATATTGTTTTTTCTGTCTGAATACTAAATGAGCCATCCATTTTTAAAGGAAGTCCATAAACAATTTTACTAACATTATATTTTTTTACAATTTCCTTTATTTTCTCAAAAATATTCTCATCTACTTTTAAAGTTCCAAGACCTTTCGCAATTAAATTTTCTTCATCACTTATAGCAACTCCAATATTTTTATCACCAATATCAATACACAATATTCTCATTTTCAATTTTATAAATTATATCAAGACCTTTCCTAACTTCTTTAACATCATGAACTCTGAAAATATTCGCTCCTTTTAAAAATGCATAAACATTTGTGGCAATTGTAGGAGAAAGACGCTCTTCTAATTCAATATTTAAAATTTTTCCTATAAATGATTTTCTACTTGTTCCTATTAAAATCGGCCTATTAAATTTTTTGAATTTATCAATATTTTTAAGAATTTCAACATTATCACATACTCTTTTACCAAATCCAATTCCAGGGTCAATAACAATCCTTTCAATATCAACATTATTTTCCAAAAGAATCTTTATTTTATTTTCAAAAAATTCAGAAATTTCACCAATAACATCTTCATAATAGGGATTTTCTTGCATAGTTTCTGGGGTTCCTTTCATATGCATTAAAACATATCCACAATCACTATTTTTTATAACATCAAGTAAATTTTTATCAATTTCAAAAGCAGATATATCATTAATAATTTTAGCACCTTCCTCAATTGCTTTCTCTGCAACTTTACTTCTGAAAGTGTCACAAGATATAGGTATTTTTATTTCTTTACTTAATATTTTAATTACAGGTAAAACTCTTTCCATCTCTTCATTTTCACTAATAAATTTACTTTTTGGTCTTGTTGATTGTCCTCCAATATCTAAAATATCAGCACCTTCCTTTTCTATTTCTATTCCTCTTTCAATCGCCTTATCTATCTCAAAATATTTACCACCATCATAAAATGAATCAGGAGTTACATTTAAAATACCCATTATTAATGGTCTATTTATATTTAAAATTTCATTCTTTATTTTCCAGTTCATTGCTTTTTAAGAAGTGTTTTCCTATAATCTTCTGCTTCAAGGTTTTCTATCCCTTCTATCTCTTCTTTTTTAAAATATCTCATCTTTCCAGAAATAATTCCTACAAATAATGATTTTGCTGCCTCTTCAACTATTAAACTTCTTGTATATGCCTCTTTAATTGATTGTCCAACTGCAACTACTCCATGATTTTTAAGAAGAACAACATCTGATTTTTTTATTTCTTTACAAACCGCCTTCCTTATTTCTTCACCTGCTGGAGGCACATAATCAATAATAGGAATTTTCTTTCCAAGAATTGCAACAAATTCAGGAAAAAATGGTTTAAATTTAACTCCTGCAGAAATTAATCCAACTGTTATTGGTGGATGAGTATGAAATACTGCTTTAACATCTTCTCTTACCATATATATCCCAAGATGCATTGAAATTTCACATGTAGGTCTTAAATTACTATAAATTTTACCAGTTTTAAAATCAACCTTTACCCATTCTTCCTCTTTTATTTCGTCAAGAAAAAAACCACTTGGAGAAAGATATACAAAATCACCATCCCTTGCACTTATATTTCCTCCTGGACCTGCAACAAGTCCTTTTTCAACAATCTTTTTCCCATATTCTGACAATATTTTTCTTATTTTTTCCATTTTTACACTCTTTTAATTCTATAAAATCTTCTTTTTCCTATTTTGATTATCATGCCATCTTGAATTTTAATTTTCTGGTAAGGGTCAGTAATTAATACACCATCAATTTTTACTGCTTTTTGATTTATAAGCCGCCTTCCTTCTGATTTAGAACTAACCATATTTTTTTTCCATAAAATTTCAATTATCTCAATTTCTCCATCTGAATTTAAAATCTCACTCTCAACCTCTACAATAGGAACTTCACTTGGGTTTTCTTTTTCCCTAAATATTTTATTGAATTCATTTTCTGCATCTAATGCGTCTTTTTCTGAAAAAAACTCTTTCACAATCTCTCTTGCCAAAAACGCTTTTGCATCCCTTGGATTTTTATTTATCAACTCTTTATACATTTCCTCCTTTATATCTGTCAAAAGAGCAAAATAATCATTCATTAAATCATCAGGTATTGACATAATTTTACCAAACATATCAAAAGGAGTTGTATTAATTGGAATATGATTTTTATAACTCTTACTCATTTTCAGTTTTCCATCAGTTCCTAAAAGTATAGGCATTGTTATTACTACTTGTTTTTCATCTCCAAAATAAGATTGAATTGTCCTCCCTGCAAGAAGATTAAATTTCTGTTCAGTTGCTCCTATCTCAACATCTGCTTTCAAAACATAAGAGTCATAACCTTGCAAAAGTGGATATAAAAATTCATGTAAAAATATTGGTCTTTTTGATTTATATCTCTCAGTGAAATCCTCTCTTTCAAGAATTTGTGCCACAGTAAAAATTGAAGTCAATCTTATTATTTCTTCAAGGTTTAATTTACTTAGCCATGTGGAATTATAAACAAATTCTGTTTTTTCAATATCAAGGATTTTACTTACCTGTTCCCTATAATTTTTAAGATTTTCATTTATTTCTTCAACTGATAATATTGGTCTTGTTTCTTTTCTTCCTGTAGGGTCTCCAATTCTTGCAGTAAAATCACCTATAAGAAAAATAACTTTATGACCAAGATTTTGAAAATCTTTCAATTTTTTTATTGGAACAGTATGACCAAGATGTATTTCAGGTGCTGTTGGGTCTATACCATATTTAACTCTTAAAGGTTGATTTTTTTCAATAGAATTTTTTAATTTTTCAAAAAGTTCGCTTTCTTCAATAATCTCAACTGTATTTTTTTTAATGATTTCAATCTGTCTCCTTATTTCTTTTTCCATTTTCAGAAAACTATTTTAAATTTAATTTTTCACTCCAAATCTTTATAAAATACTCAAGAGACCTATTATATGTTTTCTCAGCATCTGGAGGAAAAAGACATCCTGGAAGTTCCTTCCTTTTCCAATGAGAACTTAAACATTCACAACAAATACCCCTTTTTGAACAACTTATATAAGAACAAGCGCAATTTTTAAGATTCCTTTCAATATTCAAACATTCAGCCATATTGCCTCCTTTTTATCTTATTCTTGTTGGGGGTGTATAAATATCTTCTTCTATTTTTATAACTTCTCCAAACTGATTAAAATAGATTCTACCATATCCAAAATAATACCATATTTCGGTTTGATTCCTAAGTTTTTTTATTTCTTCAGGACTACCAAGAATTTTCATAACATCATCCTTTGTCATCCCTTTTTCTATTGATTTCCATTCTTCCTCAGTTGGCTTTATTGTTGCTTGTGGCTGAACGTATATTTGCAAATTTCTCATTGTTTTTCGCATTTCATTAAAATTTTCCTCAATATTTTTCAGTTTTTTCATAATTTCATTAATCTTTTTCTCAATCTCATCCATTCTTTTTTCAATTCTATCAACTCTTTCTATTGCTTTCTCCATATCTATATTGTTTTTCTCTAATTGCTCTTTTTTAAACTCTTGCTCACAAAAAATAATTGAAAATCCAACTAAAAAGATAATTATTAATTTTTTCATTTTATCGCTTTTTTTCTTTTTATTTTATAATTTACACTCAAGATATGTCAAAATTAACTCATATTTAACAAAAAGTCAACAAAAAGGTATAATTTATAAATCCAGAAGGGAGGAAAATTATGGCTGAAGAATTAAAAGTTGAAAAAATAAATGATTATAAATGGATAATACCAAAAGTAGGTGAAATGAGAGTCCCTGGCGTCCTTTTTATTTCTGAAAAATTACTTAAAAAAGCAATAGAAGATAAAGCAATAGAACAAGTGGCAAATGTTGCAAAATTACCAGGTATAGTTAAATATAGTTTGGCAATGCCTGATGTCCATTGGGGTTATGGCGCTCCTATTGGTGGAGTTGGTGCTTTTAACGAAGAAAGTGGAGTAATTGTTCCTGGATTTGTTGGCTACGATATTAATTGCCTTTCAAAAAATACAAAAATATTAACCGATTATGGATATTATTTGAATATAGAAGATTTTGAAACTCTGTGGAGAAAAGTTATAACATATGATACAGAAAAGAAAGAATTATGTAAAAAAGATGTTTTAAGATTTATTAAGCAAAAAAGAAATGGTTTTATTTATTCAATAAAAACAGAAGCAGGTTTTGAAATAAAAGTTACAGAAGAACATCCTTTATTTACATTAAATGGAAAAAAAGAAGCCAAAAGTTTAGAAATAGGAGATAATCTTATTATTTATCCATTTGAAGGAGTCCCTTTTTTGCCACCATCTGATGAAGTAATAGTTGATGAGGTTAATTTTAAAAAAATTTTGAAGAAATTTAAAAAAGGAAAAAAAGGAAATGCAGAAAAACAGATTATAAATATTTTAAAGAAAAAGAACCTTTTACCTTTAAAATTTTCCTCTCCAGCACTTCCAAAAATATTAAAAATAATTGGATATTTATTTGGAGATGGTTCAATTTCTTATCTGAAAAAAACAAATGAATTTATTGTTTTATTTTATGGGAAGAAAGAAGATATGATTGATTTAAAAAATGATATAGAAGCAATTGGTTTTAAAACTTACCTTTATACAAGAAAAAGAAAAAATAGAATAAAAACAGAATATAATTTTTATGAATTTGAAAGTGAAACATCTGTCTGTCAAACATCTTCAAGAAGTTTTGCTCTTTTATTAATTTCTCTTGGAGTCCCTTATGGTAATAAAGTAGAAAAAAAATTCTATTTACCTGATTGGATTTTAAAGGCAAGTTTATGGCAGAAAAGATTATTTCTTGCTTCATTTTTTGGAGCAGAAATGTCAACCCCAAAATTAATGCCAAATGGATTCAATTTTTACACTCCTACTATCAGTTTAAATAAAAAAGCAAAATATGTGGAAAATGGTATTGAATTTTTAAGAAAAATAGAACAACTATGTAGAGAATTTGAAGTTAATATAAAAAAGATAAGTGTGAGGGAAACAATTGGAAATAAAGTAAACATAAGAATGATTTTCTCTTCAACAATTGAAAATCTTAAATCTTTATATGGGAAAATTGGATTTGAATATAATAGAGAAAAACAGCATCTTTCAAATCTTACACTTTTCTATTTAAAGAAAAAAGAGAAAGTTATTAAAGAGAGAAATGAAGTTGAAAAACTTGCGGTCTCCATGAAAATGAAAGGCAATGAAAAAAAAGAAATCGTTTCACTTTTGGAAACTAATTTTGTAAACAAGAGATTTATTGAAAGATCATTATATGAAGGTAGAAGAACAAATCCAAGAATATCTTTTAATTTTAATAGATTTTTTGAATTTAAAGAAAAAATTGAAGAAAAATTGGGCAAATCAGGATTTGTTTATGATAAAATTGAAGAGATAAAAAAACTTCCTTATTCTGATTATGTCTATGATTTAACAGTTTTTGATAAAAATCATAATTTTGTTGCAAATAATTTTCTTGTTTCAAATTGTGGAGTAAGATTGATAAGAACAAATTTAACAAGAAAGGATATTGAAGATAAAATTCAGGATTTATTAAATGGTCTATTCTATAATATACCTTCAGGAGTTGGTTCAACTGGAAAATTAGCATTAAAAAGGAAACAACTTGAAGAACTTATAGTAAAAGGAGCAAAATGGGCAGTAGAAAATGGTTATGGAAAAAAGGAAGATCTTGAAAACATTGAAGAATATGGATGTATGGAAGGAGCAGACCCATCAGTTATAAGTGATAGAGCATATGAGAGAGGACTTGAACAAACAGGGACACTTGGCTCAGGAAATCATTTTCTTGAAATTCAGCAGGTTATCCATATTTATGATGAAAAAATCGCTGAAAAATTTGGTTTATTTGTCAACCAGATTACAATAATGGTTCATACAGGCAGTCGTGGATTTGGTTATCAGATATGTGATGAATTTCTTGACATGTTTGGTAAAGTTGTTCATAAATATGGGATTAAACTACCCGATAGACAACTTGCATGTGCTCCATGTAATTCTCCAGAAGGGCAGAAATATTTTAAAGCAATGAAAGCAGCAGCAAATTATGCCTTTGCAAATAGACAAATGATTTATTACTGGATATGTGAAACATTTGAAAAAATTTTAAATATACCTTCTGAAAAACTTGGAATTGAAACAGTTTATGATGTGGCTCATAATATATGTAAATTTGAAACGCATGATGTAAATGGAAATAAAAAGAGATTATATGTTCATAGAAAAGGAGCAACAAGAGCATTTCCAAAAGGACATTCTGAAATTCCTGAAAAATATAGAGATGTAGGGCAACCTGTAATAATTCCAGGAACAATGGGAACTGCTTCTTATGTTCTTGTTGGAACAGAAAAAGCAATGGAAGAAACATTTGGTTCTACATGTCATGGTGCAGGAAGAATGTTATCACGCTCTGCTGCTATAAAACAAGCAAAAGGAAGAAGTATATCTAAAGAATTATTACAAAAAGGTGTTATACCTAAGGCAGTAAGTGAAAAAGGACTTGCAGAAGAAATGCCTGAAGCATATAAGGATGTTGATGAAGTTATTAAAGTTGTTGAAGGTGCTGGCATTTCAAAAAAGGTTGCAAAAATGATTCCTATTGGAGTTATTAAAGGTTAAAAAGGAGTGAAAATGAAAAAATTTATTTTAATTTTATGTCTTTTCTCATCTTTTATTTTCAGTGAAAGGGAAATTTATATTGTAGAAAGAGTTAGAGGAGAAATTATAATTGATGGGAATATAACTGAAGAAGAATGGGGCAAAATTCCTACGATTAAAAAATTTTTTAGGCCAGGAGATATAAATAAAAAAGTGAATTCAAATACAGTTGTTTGGATTAAATATGATGAGAAATACCTGTATATTGCAGGAAAAATGGAGGATAAAGATATTTGTGCTAATATAAAAGACCACGATGGACCTGTATGGAATGATGATGTTTTTGAAGTATTTATAAAACCAAAATTTAAAAAGCCATCCTATTATGAAATAAACTTTAATCCATTAGGTATATGTTATGATGCTTTTTATCCAAGAACAAGAATTTACCACTATGTAAAAGATTTTTCTCCTGAAATTAAAGTGAAAACCAAAATAAATGGAACAATAAACAACTATAAAGATATAGATAACGGATGGGAAATAGAAATTGCAATTCCTTTTAGTGCTTTTTCAGATACAACTACACCACCTAAAAAAGGAGATATCTGGTATTTTTCTATTTGTAGATATGATTATTCTTATTACTTACCTTATATTGGAGTTGAATTAACAAGTTCAGCAAAATTAAGAAGAGCCAATTTTCACCTTTTTTATGACTATGACAAACTACTTTTTAAATAATTTTTTCAACAAAATTTAAAATTACATATTTAGGAATGAAAATTAAATCTTACTTCTTTCAAAATATTTTCTTAAAAAATAACCTGTGTATGATTTTGGATTTTTCGCTACTTCCTCAGGTGTTCCAGTTGCGACAATATACCCACCTTTATCTCCTCCTTCTGGTCCAAGGTCTATAATCCAATCAGCACATTTTATAACTTCAAGATTATGCTCTATAACTATAACAGTTGAACCCTTATCAACAAGTCGCTTTAAAACATCAAGTAATTTTGCTATATCAGCCATATGAAGTCCAACAGTTGGCTCATCAAGTATATATAATGTTTTTTCATTACCTTTTCTTGAAAGTTCTGCAGCAAGTTTAACCCTCTGTGCCTCTCCTCCTGATAAAGTTGGTGCAGGTTGTCCAAGAGAAAGATATCCAAGACCAACATCATAAAGAGTTTTTAATTTTTCTACAAGTTTTGGATGAACTTTAAAAAATTCAAATGCATCCTCTATTTTCATTTCAAGAACCTCTGAAATATCTTTCCCTTTATATTTAATTTCAAGTGTTTCTCTGTTATACCTTTTGCCTTTACAAACATCACATGGTATATAAACATCTGGTAAAAAGTGCATTTCAATCTTCATTATTCCTTCTCCCATACATGCTTCACACCTACCTCCTTTAACATTAAAACTGAATCTTCCAGGAGTATAACCTCTTATTTTTGCTTCTGTTGTATTGGCAAATATCTCCCTTATGTATGTAAAAGCACCTGTATATGTTGCAGGATTTGATCTTGGAGTTCTTCCTATTGGCGATTGATCTATAACTACTACTTTATTTATATATTCAACCCCTAAAATTGCCTCGTGTTTACCTGGTTCTTCTTTTGAATTATATAATATTTTTTTCAATCCTTTATATAAAACATCCTCAATCAAACTACTTTTTCCTGAACCAGAAACACCTGTAACACAAACAAAAAGACCAAGTGGAATTTCAACATCAATATTTTTTAAATTATTATGAGATGCTTTCAAAATTTTTAATTTCTTTTCAGTAGGTTTTCTCCTTCTTTCAGGTATTTCAATTTTTAATTTTCCGCTTAAGTATTTTCCAGTTATTGAATTTTCATTATTTATTATATCTTCTAATGACCCTTCAGCAACAACTTCTCCTCCATGACTTCCTGCTCCTGGACCTAAATCAACAATATAGTCAGCATTTCTTATTGTCTCTTCATCATGTTCAATAACAACAACTGTATTACCTATATCTCTTAAATGTTTTAATGTATTTATTAGTTTTAAATTATCCCTTTGGTGTAATCCTATTGTTGGTTCATCAAGAATGTAAAGAACTCCTACAAGTCCAGACCCTATTTGAGTTGCAAGGCGTATCCTTTCTGCTTCACCACCTGATAAAGTATGAGTCATTCTATCAAGTGTTAAATAATCAAGTCCTACTTCTTGCAAAAAACTTAAACGGGATAAAATTTCTTTTAAAATCTGTTTTGCAATTAAACTTTCTTTTTCTGTAAGTTTTAAATTTTCAAAAAATTCTTTTGCCTTTACCACACTCATTCTGCATATATCCATAATTGATTTACCATTTATTTTTACTGCAAGTGATTCTGGTCTTAATCTTTCTCCTTTACATGATGGACATATTACTTCTCTAATATATTTCATTATTTCTTCTCTTCTGTATTCACTTTCTGTTTGATGGAAAAGTCGTTCAAGATTTGGTATAACTCCTTCAAAACCATATTCTTCAGAGCCATAAAGAATTATATCAAGTTCTTTTTTAGATAAATCACAAACCCTATCATCTATATCTCTTCCAAGAGCATCAAGTATATCATTTAACAAACCTCTATAATACCAAAAAAGTCCTCTCCCACCAACTTCATGCCATGGTTTTATTGCACCTTCTCTAAATGTCTTTGTTTTATCAGGAATTACAAGTTCTGGGTCAACCTTCATTAAAAATCCAAGACCTTTACATTCTGGACATGCGCCATAAGGACTATTAAATGAAAACATTCTTGGTGAAATTTCTTCAAAACTTATTCCACAGGTAGGACAACTATAATTTTCATTGTAAATTATTTCTCTACCATTTTTTTCAAGAATTACTATTCCTTTCCCAATTTTTAAAGCCATCTCTATACTTTCAGCAATCCTTGTTTTTTCCTCATCTCCAACATTATATTCATCAATTAATACCTCAATATTATGGATTTTATATCTATCAAGTCTTATTTCCTCATCTACATCATAATATTTCTTATCAACTCTTACTTTTAAAAATCCCATTTCTTTAATCTGCTCAAAAATTTTTCTATATTCTCCTTTTCTTCCTCTTATAACTGGTGCAAGAACTTTTATTTGGCAATTACCGAAAGATATAACTTTATCAATAATCTCTGAAGATGACTGTCTTGTAATAACTCTTCCACAAATATAACAATGGGGAATACCAATCCTTGCAAAAAGAACTCTTAAATAATCATAAATTTCTGTTGTAGTTGCAACAGTTGACCTTGGATTTGATGCTGCTTTTCTTTGTTCTATTGCAATTGCAGGAGGAAGACCTGTAATCTGGTCAACATCTGGTTTTTTCATTTGTTCAAGAAACTGTCTTGCATAAGCAGATAAACTTTCTATATACCTTCTCTGTCCTTCAGCATAAAGAGTATCAAAAGCAAGGGATGATTTACCAGAACCAGAAATACCAGTAATAACAATAAGTTTATTTCTTGGAAGGTCAAGATTTATATTTTTTAAGTTATGTTCCCTTGCCCCTCTTATACTTATATATTTTGGCTCCATAGTAAATAAATATTTTACCCTTTTTTATTATAAAAAGTAAAACATCAAGGAAAAGGAAAACGCAAATTGTATGGAGGAGTGTTTGAACTTTCCAAAATATAATAGAGTAAACCAACTATTTTCCAAAATCAGTAAAAGGAGGGATAAAATTTTATTTTTCAGAACAATAACTAACAAGAAGAAAAAATCACAGTTTTAATCCAGACCAATTGCTTTTCTAAGAACAAGTATTACATCAGAAATATCCATACTTATCATCATTATTCATATTGGCAAAAGAAATAAGCCAGTCAGGGTAAGGTGAATTATATGTCTGCGCTAAAATTGTAATAGGTAGCCTTATAGCCATCCTAAGAGATAATATCACATCTTTAGCATCAATTGTTCCATCTTTGCTTATATCTTTTTTCCTTTATTTTACTCTATTTTCCACATCTTCAATCCCTTCTTTTTTATTTATATTGTTATCTATCTTTATCAAATTTTCTAAAAAATTTTTGTTGAAATACCTTGAAAGATGTAAGAATGAAGATGATTTAAGAAATCCAAAAAGAAGAATTAATGACACAAAAAAACTTCATATAACCTATGGAATTAAATCAACAATATATATTTGAAAAACTAAAAAATGGATTGAGGAAAATAAAAGGAAACTAATAATAATTTTAAGTTATGGTGCACCTACATGTAAAAAATATATAGAAAAAAATGAAAGATTTGATTTTAAATTAATAAAATATTTAAAAGAAAACAAATTTTATTTCATTGATACCCTTAAAAAAACAAAAGAAGAGTATAAACTCTACAAAATAGGAGTTGATAAATTTCTTTCAAGGTTGTATATTTCAAGAGCAGGTGCTCAAGTATCTGGCCATTATTCACCATATGGAAATTTCTGGTTTGCCTGGGCTATAAGGAAAGAAATTGTTGAATTTTTAAATCCAAAACCACCCTCTTACAGAACTTAACGAGTTTTTAAAATTTTATATTCAAAACTATCAAGAAGTGCTTTCCAAGATGCTTCAATTATATTTTCTGAAACACCAACTGTCCCCCATGTATCTTTTTCATCTGTAGATTCAATAATAACTCTTGTAATTGCTGCTGTTGCCTTTTCTGGTTTTAAAATTCTTACCTTATAGTCAGTCAATCTCATCTCTTTTATTTCTGGATAAAATTTCTCAAGTGCCTTCCTTAAAGCATTATCAAGAGCATTTACAGGCCCATTTCCTTCGCTGGCTGTATGTTCAATAAGTTTTCCCATCTTTACTTTAACTGTTGCTTCTGATATAACCTTTCTTCCTCTTTTTTCAACTATTACTCTAAATCCTTCAACCTCAAAAAGTTTTTTGTATTTACCAAGTGCCTTCCTAACCATTAATTCAAATGACCCTTCCGCTGCCTCAAATTGATAACCTTCTTTTTCAAGTTCTCCAACCATATTTAATAATTTTTTTAAAATCCTTGGTTTTTCTTCAAGTTTATATCCTTTAAATTTCTGCAAAATTGTGCTTTTCCCAGAAAGTTCAGATATTAAAATTCTTCTTTCATTGCCAACCATTTTAGGATCTATATGCTCATATGTTAAAGGATTTTTACTTACTGCATCAATATGAACTCCTCCTTTGTGAGCAAATGCACTTATTCCTACAAATGGTTGATTATTTAGAGGAACTATATTTGCAACTTCATAAACAAATCTTGATATTTCTGTTAAATGAACAAGTTTTTCATCAGGAATACATTTATATCTCATTTTTATCTGAAGTATTGGAATAATAGATGTTAAATCAGCATTACCACACCTTTCACCAAACCCATTTATAGTTCCCTGAATATGAGTTGCTCCACTTTTAACTGCTGCAATTGTATTTGCTACTGCGAGAGAAGAATCATTATGAGTATGAATTCCAATTGGTATTTTTATTTTTTCTTTAACTTTTTTTATTATATCTTCAATCTCAAATGGCAAACTTCCCCCATTTGTATCACATAGAACTATTCTTAAAGCCCCTGAATTTTCTGCAACAATTATTGTTTTTAATGCATATTCTGGATTATTTTTATATCCATCAAAAAAATGTTCTGCATCAAAAAATACTTTCCTATCATGTTTTGTAAGAAATTCAATTGTTTCTTCAATGAGTTTTAAATTTTCATCAAGAGAAATTTTTAAAACATCTTTAACATGTAAATCCCAAGATTTCCCGAAAATTGTTATATATTCTGTCTCACTCTCAAGAAGTTTTTTTATAAAAGGGTCTTTTTCAACAGTATAATTCTTTCTTCTTGTACTTCCAAAAGCAACAATTTTACTATTTTTAAACTTTTTATTTTTTATTTTATTGAAAAAAGCGATATCTTTTGGATTTGACCCAGGCCAGCCACCTTCTATAAAATCAATACCAAACTCATCAAGTTTTTCAGCAATTTTAATCTTATCATTCAATGTAAAAAATATATTCTCTCCTTGACTACCATCCCTTAAAGTTGTATCGTAAACTTCTATTTTTTTCATTTTATTCACCTTATTTATTATATTAAAAAAAGAGAGGGAAATCAAAAATTTATCTGTTTTAATTTCCCATTTTCAAGTAAATATATCTTGTTGCAAACATCCCTTATAAAATTAATCTCATGGGAAACAATACATAATGTAATATCTTTTTTTGAAATAAGAATTTTCTTTATTTTTTCTTCAGTATCTTCATCAAGTCCTGATGTTGGTTCATCAAGAAGTAAAATCTCTGGTTCCATAGAAAAAATAGTTGCAATTGCCACAATACGCTTTTCACCATATGAAAGAGTTCCTGTAATCCTTTTTCTTAAATTCTCTATTCCAAGTTCTTTAATTGTTTTATCAACGATTTCTCTAACTTTTCTTCTTTCTATTTTTAAATTTAATGGTCCAAAAGCAATATCCTCTTCAACTGTTGGAGAAAATAACTGGTCATCAGAATCTTGAAATAAAAAACCAATTTTCTTTCTGACTTCATAAAAATCATCTTCCTTTTCCATATTTTTTCCAAATATTATAACTTTTCCTTTCTGAGGTTTTAATAGTCCAACAATTATATAAAGGAGTGTTGTTTTTCCTGAACCATTTGCTCCCTTTATTCCAATTCTATCACCTTTATAAATTTCAAAATTTAAATCTTCAAAAATAATCCCTCTTTCAGGATAAGAAAAACTTACATTTTCAAGTTTTATAATCGGTTCCATTTTAAATAAAAAATAATTGAAAAATAAATTATAGCAGAAATTAAAATGTATGTATCTTTTTTTGACCATTTGAAATGATAATAAACCCAAAAAATTCCTGAAAAACACCTTAAAACCATTGCTTTATAAATTCTTTTACTCCTTTCATATGATCTTAAAATTATCTGCCCTACAAAATTTCCAATTGTTTTATAAGTATGCAAATCTGTTTCTGGTTTAAAACATCTTAATCTCATTGCCCTTTCAATTTTATTTTTTTCATTTTCAATTACAGGAATATATCTTATTGTGAAAAAAAGAAGATTAATAAGTTTTTGAGGTATATAAAGATGATGTAAAGCATGAACAATTCTAACTGGATTTGATGAAAAAATTAAAATGTAGTTGGTTATAAAAATTAAATTTGTCTTAATTGTCATTAAAAATGTGTATTTAATTCCTTCATAAGTGATGTTAAATTTCAATATTTTAAATATAACTTTTCCTGGAATACTAAAAGGGAGGAAAAGCCAGCAGAGAAAAATAAAAAAGTTAACAGAAAAAAAACCTTTTAAAAATTTTTTAAAATCATTAATAAAGGGTAAAAGAAAAAAAGGTAATAATAGGTAATAAAAAAAGAGAGAAAAATCCTTCTCAATTGCAACAAAAATAGAATAAAAAAAGCAAATAAGAAATCTCAATCTTGGGTCTATATCTTCTATTTTCTTATAAAATTTCATCTTCTTGAAAAATAAAGATAAATTCCAAATATTCCAAAAATGTAGCCAATGCCACCTATAATATCCATAATCCTTGCTTTTTCCTTTTCTTTCTGTATTTCTTTAATTAAAGGACAAATTGCTTTTTCAACACTTTCTTCAATAATTTTCCCTATCTCTTCCTTATCAATTAAATTTACTTTCTTTTCAACTTCTATTTTTTTGTTTTCTTTTTTCAACAATTTTTTCTCTGTAATTTTCATTTCTTTTTCCACTTTATGACCCATATCACCTGTAAGAATTACCTTTATTTTTTCACATACTGGAACATCAAATGAATATATCCCTTTTTCATCTGTTTTCCCTTCAATTATTTTTTCTTCTTTTTCATTATAAATTTCAACAATTGAATTTTTTGCTGGAACACCATCTGAAAAATAACCTTCAACAAAAATTTTATTCCCTTCTTTATATAAAAACAAATTAATCTTATGTGCAAAACTCAAAATTGTAGACAGTAAAAATAGAACAACTATTTTTTTCATTTCATCCTCCTATTATTTCAGATTTTGTTTTCTTCAAAAATGTCAGAATAAAACCTGTTATTACACCTTCAATAAATGCAACTGGTAAATGGACCATTAAAATCGTTTTTGCAATATTTAAAAAATATTGATTTGTAGAAATTAATGATATGGCGACAAATACACAACTAAATAAAATTGAAAAAAATCCTGAAAGAAAACCTGAAAGAAAATAATTTTTTTTAATAATTGGTCTAAATAGATAGTAAGAAATAACTGCTGGTATTGCCATATTACATGTATTTATCCCAAGTGTAGTTAAACCACCAAATTGAAATAAAATTGCCTGTAAAAATAATGATACTAAAATTGCAGGAAAACTTTTCCATCCAAGAATAATTCCAGTTAAACCATTTAAAACAAGATGGGCACTTGATGGACCAAAAGGAACATGTATCAAAGAAGCAACAAAAAAAGAAGAGGATAAAAGTGAAACTTTTACAAAATCCTCTCCTTTTAAATCTTTTAGTCCAATCACTGTCCCTGCTATTGCTAAAACCCCACCACTTGCAAGAACAGAACCAGAAAGAACTCCTTCTGAAATATGCATTTTATTTCATATCATATACTTTAACCCATAAAACACCGGCAACTTCAACTTCTTTGCCATTTATCTTTTTTTCATCTGTACAAATTGCAGAAAAACCATACCATCCACTTTTAGGAAATGAATAAAAAAATACACCATTTGAATCTGTTTTTACAACTTGGGTTATAAAAGGAGTATATGGTGCTTTAATTATTCCTTTTTCATTAAAATATTCAATCTCAACATTACAAAAAGGGACTGGCTTCCCATTAAATTTAACAATTCCATAAAAAATATTTCCTGTATAAATTCCATATGGTCTTACAAGTGGAACAATTTCAACTTTAAGTCCAACTTCTTTATCCCAACTTTCTTCCATTCCAAATCCATTAACTATAACTTTTGTATAATGGACTATATATTTATCCTCTGCTGGTTCAAAATATGGCTTTGGTATACAGTAAAAAATGTAATCACCTGGTCTTTTCAATGTATAATTTAAATACCAACCTTTATTTGCTTTTTCATCAGAATAAAACTTAAATTTTGTTTCCTTAATTTCATTCAATAAAGAAATTTTTTCTCCCCTAAATAAAACACCAAAATCTTCTAACTTTTCCATTTCCATTGTTTTCCCTTCAAATGGATGAGCAAATAAAATCTTTAAATTTATATTTGCTTTCTCTTTTTTCTCAACTATATCACTTGAAGGTATAATCATGCCAAAATGAGCAAAAACAAAATTAAAAAATACTAAATTTAAAAAAATTAAAAATTTTTTCATTTTTCACCTCCATTTTAAAATCTATATGTTATTCCAGGTAAAATTGAAAAATCTGGCGAGTCACTATTTAATCCAAATTTTAAACCAAATGCAATATCAAAATTTTCTCTTGGTGAGTAAATTAAACCAATTATACCAATTAAAATTGGAGTATCATCTTCTTCTTCTTCATTTGAATCTCCTGATAAGTTAGTAACAAATCTTAATTTTTCATTTACTGGTATTTCACAAGCAACTGATATATAATAAAGATTTTCTCTTTCTGTGCTTTCATCTCTTGTATATCCCAAATTAAAATGGAATGTACTATTTTTAAATTTCTTTGTTGCTATAAATAAAATTCCATATGTAATTTCTCCTCCTCCAAGTCCTTTATCATCATTGCCTGTTGGAAATGAAATTCCTGGTTTTAAAGCAAATGAGAGATCTTTTTTTTCATAAAATCTATATTTTAATTCAAGTGAAATATCACCAATTCCATCTTCATCTAAAGTTAAAACTCCATTTTCTTTTTCTTTCAAAAATAAATAAGGAATACCCAAAACTAAATCTGTTTTATTTGTAAGACCATAAGAAATAACTGTATCTATCTCTTTTGTCCATGATTTTACCTCATTTTTATCATATTCAAATTCCCCATTTAATTCAATTTGCCAATTTCCTTTTCCCTGAGTACCTGTATCGTCTGTAATCAAAGGATGAACAGAAAACGAGTATTTATAAACAAAAAGTGAAATTAAAAAAAACATAATTATAAATCTCTTAAACATACTTCACCTCATTTTAGTGTTATTTTTTTATTAATTGTAACACGAAATTTTTTTTTGTCAAATGGTAATTTTTTTTAGGTAGACCATAAGGATTGAGATTGCTGAAGGAGTTATTCCTGGAATTCTACTTGCTTGTGCGAGATTTAGTGGTTTTATCTTTGATAATTTTTCTATTATTTCAAGGGATAGTCCTGGAATTTTTTTATAATCAATATCCTCTGGTATTTTTATTTTTTCAAGATTTTTAAATTCTTCTATTTCCTTTATATTCCTTTCAATATATGGTGAGTATTTAATATCTACTTCTGTTGTAAAAATAACATCCTCTTTAAAATCTTTCGCAATCTCAAAATCCTTTATTTTAATACCAGGTCTTCTAATGTATTCAAAAAGTGTAATTTTCTTTCCCTCAACAAGAATACTTTTACTTTTAAGAATTTTTTTCAGTTTTTCAATATTTTCAATTTTTTCTCTTGTTTTTTCCCATTCTTCTTTACTAACAAGTCCAAGTTTATAACCAATTTCTCTCAATCTAATGTCAGCATTATCTTCTCTAATCATAAGGCGATATTCAACCCTTGAAGTAAACATTCTATATGGTTCATTTGTTCCCTTTGTTGTTAAATCATCTATTAAAACACCTATATAACTTTTAGTTCTATCTAAAATTAATGGTTTTTCATTTTTTACTTTTAAAGATGCATTTATCCCCGCAATTAAACCTTGACTTGCTGCCTCCTCATAACCTGTTGTTCCATTTATCTGGCCTGCAAGAAAGAGATTCCCAACAATCTTTGTTTCAAGTGTTGGATATATTTGGAAAGGATTTACTACATCATGCTCAATTCCATACCCATATCTTAAAATTTTAACATTTTCAAGTCCTTTAATTGTATGTATAAATTCATCCTGAACATCAATTGGCAAACTTGTTGAAATACCATTTGGATAATAAATATTAATATCTCTTCCTTCTGGCTCTAAAAATACATGATGCCTTTGGTGATGCGGGAATTTAACGACTTTATCTTCTATTGATGGACAATATCTAACACCGGTTCCTTTTATTTTTCCTGTAAATAAAGGAGACCTATAAAGATTTTCTTTAATAATTTTGTGTGTCTTCTCATTTGTATAGGTAATATAACAAGGTTTCTGCTCAATTTCCAATTTCTCTGTTGAAAATGAAAAAGGTCTTGGTGGATTATCTCCATATTGAGGAATTAAAACTGAAAAATCAATTGAATTACCATCAAGTCGTGCACATGTTCCTGTTTTAAATCTTAAAATTTCAAATCCTATTTCTTTTAATTTCTCTGCAAGTTTAATACTAACTTTTTTCTCTTCTATTCTTCCTCCTGGAAAACTTTCAAGACCTATATGAATTAAACCATTTAAAAAAGTTCCAGTTGCAATTATTACACATTTTGATTCTATTATTTTTTCATTATTTATCTCAACTCCTTTAACAATCTTATTTTCAATTATCAAATCAGTTACCTCTGCCTCAACAACCTCTACATTTTCTAAAATTTTATTTTTCATATACTCATTATATTTTTTTCTATCCACCTGTGCTCTACTTGACCAAACAGCAGGTCCTTTTGAACTATTTAATATTCTAAATTGTATTCCAGTTTTATCTGTTGCCTTTGCCATTTCACCACCTAAAGCATCAATCTCTTTAACAAGTTGACCTTTTCCTACTCCGCCTATTGCAGGATTACATGACATATATCCAATTTTTTCTTTATCAAATGTAATAAGTAAAACATCTATACCAATTTTTTTACAAGCAAGAGCACTTTCAATTCCAGCATGACCTCCACCTATTACAATTACATCATATTTTTCCATAATTTCTAAGATGAGAAAATTTTATGAATTTTCCTTAAGTTTTCCCTTATTTTAATTTTTTGGGGACATTTTGCTTCACATTTTCCACAATCAATACAACTATCTGCTTTTTTCTTTTCATCCTTTAAACCTATATTTTGGTATGCTTGTTTCATTTTTTCAGAACCAAGCAAGATAAAATGATTAAACAAATAAAAGATATGAGGAATTGGTATATTTTGAGTGCAAGGAAGACAGTAATTACATCCTGTACATGGGATTTCTCCTTCTTTCCTTCTTTGATTTATAATTTCTTCTATTAACTTTATCTCAGTTTCAGTTAAATAATCTTGACTATTAGCAATTCTCACATTCTCCTCAACCATTTCTATTGAGTTCATTCCAGATAGTGCTACACAAACATTTTTATTTGAAAAAACGAATTTTAATGCTATTTCAACTGGTGATTTATATTTTTCTTTAAAAACATTCATTAAATAGGGAAAATCTGAAAGCCTTCCTCCTCCAACAGGTCCCATAACAGAAACTCCAATTCCTCTTTTTGCAACTTCTTCAATAACTTTTTCATTGCTTCTATCAAGTAAATTATACTGGCATAAAACAGTTTCAAAAATATCACAACTTTCAACAATTTTTAGCATATTTTCTGGCTTATCATGAAATGAAAAAGAAATATGTTTTATAAGTCTTTCCTCTTTTGCTTTGATTGCTTCCTCTATTAAATTAAGTTTCAAAACTTTTTCATTGAAATTCTGCCAGTTTAAAGAGTGAAAATGGTAAAAATCAATATAATTAACATCAAGTTTTTTTAATTGTTCTTCAAGAATTCTTCTAAAATCCTCTCTTTTTTCTATATTCCAAATAGGAGATTTAGTTGAAATATAAATTTTATCTCTAAATCCTTTTATTGCTTTACCAAGAATTATTTCACTTTTTCCTTCACAATATCCATAAGCAGTATCAAAATAATTAATCCCAAGTTCATAAGATTTTTTAATGATTTCTATTGATAAATCCTCATCAATTTCTTTTTTCCCATTAATCTCCTTTGTGGGTAAACGCATTGCACCAAATCCAAGTATGGAAACTAAAACTTTTGTATTTCCAAATCTTCTATAAACCATTGACTTCTCCTTTTGATTTTTATATAATACTTAAAAATATGGTAAAAATCAACAATATTGAAATAGAATGTGTAAAGGGTGATATAACTGAGCAAAATGATATAGAAGTTATAGTAAATGCTGCGAATAAATATCTTGCTCCTGGTGGTGGTGTTGCAGGAGCAATTCACAGAAAAGCAGGACCTAAACTTTATGAAGAATGTAAAAAATATGCTCCAATTGAAACAGGCCAAGCAGTTTTAACAGGTGGATATAATCTTCCAAATCCCTATGTAATACATACGGTTGGACCAGTTTATTCGGAAGAGAAAAATCCAGCAGAAAAGTTGAAAATGTGTTTTATAAATTCATTAAAACTTGCTGATAATAAAGGCCTTAAATCTATTGCTTTTCCTGCAATTTCAACAGGTATTTTTGGATATCCAGTAGAAGAAGCAGCAGAAGTATCAATAAAAGCAGTAATAGAAACGATCCCATCTTTAAAATCAATAAAACTTATAAGATTTGTCCTTTTTGACGAGAGAACATATTTTATTTTTAAAAAGAAATTAGAAAATTACCTCTAAAACCATTCTCTGTCAATCATTTCCCAAGCCCACCTACGAGGTGGGAAAAGAAAATATTAATGTTGCCTTTGATGTAGATACAAATTCATTTTTCTCACACTTTTTAACATCTTTTAATAAAAAAGTATTATTTTTTATAAAAATTTTCTATTGTTTTTACTGCTTCTTCTGGCTCATTTACAACTTTAAAAATTTTCAGGTCTTCTTTATCAATATACCCTCTTCTTAAAAGAACTTCATTCATCCATTTTATAAAACCTTCCCAATATTCACTATCCATTAAAATTACAGGAAATTTATGAATTCTTTTTGTCTGAATTAGAGTTATTGCTTCTGTAAATTCATCAAGTGTTCCAAATCCACCTGGGAAAATTATAAATCCCTTTGTATATTTAACAAACATAACTTTCCTTGTAAAAAAATATCTGAAAGAAATTAATGTCTTTATATATGGATTTGGTTTCTGCTCCTGTGGTAATTCAATATTCAATCCAATTGATTCTCCACCTACTTCACTTGCTCCTTTATTTGCTGCCTCCATTATTCCAGGTCCACCTCCAGTAATTATTGTATAACCTTTTTCTGCAAGTATTCTTGCTGTTTTTACTGCTTTTTTATACCATATATCATCTTCTTTTATCCTTGCAGAACCCCATATAGTTATTGCTTTTTCTATTTTTTCAAGTGTTTCAAATCCTTCAACAAATTCTGCCATAATTCTAAAAATTCTCCATGCCTCTTCTGAACTCTTATCTTTCCTCATCTTTTATCTCCTCCACTATTAAAACAAGACCTTTTATATCAACAACTTTTATTTTTTTATTTTTTTCTATAAAACCTGACTTACTTTTTGCTTTCCAGTATTCACCATGCACAAAAACCATGCCCTCTGGATTTAAATCTGTCAAAGTTTTTCCTTCCTCTCCTATAATCCCTTCTTTACCTGTTGTCACTTTCTTTCTCTTTGTTTTCCAAGCAAACCAAATAACAAAATATACAAAACAAGTTGTTAAAATACTTGCTAAAATTATTGAAGATAAAGGGATTCTATATTCTGATGTCTTTTTAAATAACATTAATGAACCAAGAATAAAAGATATAATTCCAGAAATTATAAAAATACCAAAAGTAGGAGTTATTGCCTCAATTACAAAAAATATAAAACTTAAAATTAACAAAATAAGACCAGCCATATTTATAGGTAACGTATGTAGACCAAAAAATGCAAGAATTAAAGCAATGGTTCCCACAACTCCCGGTATTCCAAACCCAGGATGAGAAAATTCAAGTATTATTCCCCAAATTCCTATAATGAGTAAAAGATAAACAATATTAGGGTCAGATATAAAATTAAGTATTTTATCTTTTAATTCTTCTTTTATCTCAGTGATTTGAGCATTTTTTGTATTTAATTTAATTCTTTTCCCCTCAATAAGTATAATTTTACCATCAATTTTTTCACAAAGTTCATCTATATTTTTCGCTATCAAATCAATAACTTTTTCTTTTAATGCTTCTTCTTCTGTTGATGATAAACTTTCCCTTACCGCTTTTTCTGCCCATTTTTCATTCCTTTTTCTATGTTTTGCGATCGTCTTAATAAAACTTACAGTATCATTTACAATTTTTTCCTCAATTTTACCTTCTGTCTCTCCGCCTCCTAATGTTATAGGATGGCAGGCACCAATATTTGTAGCAGGAGCCATTGCAAGAATATGTGCTGATAGAGCAATAAAAGTTCCCGCAGAAGCACATTGAGCACCACTTGGATAAACATAACATATAATAGGAACTTTTGATGAAAGTATTTCCTGAACTATTTTTCTTGTTGAAGATAAAAGCCCCCCAGGAGTATCAATTGTTATTAATACAAAATCTGCATTCTTTTTTTCAGCGGTAGATATAGTATTTTTAATTTGATAATAAGTAATAGGACCAATTGCTCCAGTTATTTTTAAAAGATAGCCAGTGCTTGGAAAAGATAGATTAAAAAGAAAAATTAAAATAAATAAAATTTTTTTCATTTTATAAGAATATCAGGTCTTAAAATTTCTTTATCTTCAATTTCAATTTTTATCATTGGCCAATTTTCATCCTCTGTTATAATCAATTGTCCATTTTTTGTTGTTATTATAGTATCTTCTGATTTTGTTCCAGTAATTGATGGATTCCATGCAAATGCTTGATTTTCATCTATTAATTCATAATTATATTTTGTTGCTCTGAAATACCTTGTTAAATATCCAGTTAGACCACCTTGATGATGTTTCTTCCATTCATCTGGATAACCTTCCTCTTCATAAACTTTTATTCCCCTTTCAAAAACTTCAAAAATTTTTTCCCCTTTTTTTGTATTATTTATAAATGAGGCATCAACCTTACAGACAGAAATATGTTTTTTCTTCAATTCATCTGGCAATTTCCCAAAATGGACAAGCCGAGTAAGTGAAACAATCAATCCATGTCTTCTTGCACATAAAACAACCATCACATATTTTTCAACCTTTTTCTCTGTTGGTATTGGATGCCTATATTTTTCAATTCTTTCATCTGATGCAATAAGTAAAACAACTGGAACTATATTTTTTCTCCATAATTTTTCACTTAATCTTCCTGCAATTTCTATTTCACTTTCACCCAATTTTATTTCATTACATAACTCTGTCATTATCTTAGATACCTCTTTTCCAAGTTCCTTATATCTTTCAATCTCTTCTGGCAATAAGGGAAAATGAAGTTTTTCTATATTGAATGGAACAAAAGTAGGAAAATAATCCCTTATATCAGCACCAACAAGTTTACATCCAAGTTTTCTTATTCTATCAACAAAATTTTCTTCATACCAGTTTTCAATTATAGGCTCAAAATTAAAATTTCTTAACTCTTCTTCAGAAATTCTTGGATATTCAATATTATTTGTTAAATAATAAATTTTATTTTCAGTTATCAATAACTTACAAACTCCAATTTCTGTATGAAGTCCAACATAATTTATTTTTCCACCTGTAAACCAAGAAAAATTGCTGACTTTATTTATCAAAAATCCATCAAGTGCCCTTTCCTTTAAAAAATTTTTAAACCTTTCCCACTTTATTTCTATTTCTTTTTCCATATTTAAATTATCTAATAAATTTGACTTTTATTCAAGATTATTTTTAAATTTAAAGCATGAGCGGAAAAGAAAGAGTTTTAAATGCATTTAATCATAAAGAGAGTGATTTTGTTCCTATTGGTGACCAATTAATTGTTTCAAAAGTTGCATCAGAAATTTTGGGTAGATATGCTTATACAGGTGGTGGAGAATTTGCAAAAGACAAAATTGAATTATTATATAAAGGAGAAAGAGATTTTCTTGTTGAAAGATATGTTGAGGATACTATTGAAATTCACGAAAAACTTGGACTTGATTTTATAAGAGTAGACATTGTTCCTTCAAAAAACTATTCAAAAGATGATTTACCTAAAAAATTGGAGAAAATACATATCTTTATGAAAATAAAGAAACAAAAAATTGGTCTATATATGAGTTTTCTCCATCTTCTGGCCAATTTTTCTGTGTTTCATCTTCTTTTGACAAAGAGGGTTTTGATGCACTTGAAAGAGAGATTAAATATTTAGAAAGAAAAATGGGAGAAGAGATAAAGTTTGAAGATAAAAGTATATTTGAGGGATGGGATAAAATTGTGGAAAAAGTTGGAAATAAAATGGCAATTGCTTTTTCTGCGGGTATAGCAATTCCTATTCATCCTGTTTGGCTTGAATGTATAATTTTAAAACCAAATTGGATTGAGATTTATTTGGAATATAGAACAAAATATACTATTGAATTTATAAAAGAAGCAAAAAAGCATGGTGCTGACTTTATACTTGGTGGAGGAGACCTTGCTGACAAAAATGGACCGATTTATAGCCCAACAGTTTTTAAAAAATTTCTTATGCCAAGATATAAAAAAATACTTGAAGTTTGTCATTCTCTTGGTTTATTTTATGTTTACAGAAGCGATGGAAATACTAGACCTTTATGGGATATATGGTTTAATGAAATTGGATTTGATGGCTATGGAGAAATTGATAAATCTGCAGGTATTGAATTGAAAGAATTAAAAGAAAAATATGGTGATAAGATTACACTTATTGGAAATGTAGATTGTGCAAAAACACTAGTATATGGAAGTAAGGAAGATATTTATAAAGAAGTGGAAAAATGTATAAATGATGCAAAATGTGGAGGAGGATTTATTTTAAGTTCTTCAAATTCTATTCATTATAATATCCCTGCGAAAAATTTCTTATATATGATTGAAGCAGCAAGAAAGTTTGGCAAATATTAAATCTTAATTTTTGAATACTTTTCTGCATAATCACCAATTAATGGAAGTTTAAAATATTCTCCTTGAAATGATTTAACAAGAAGAATTATCCATATAACAAATCCACCAAGATATATAATACTTGAAATTAAAAAACCAATTATACGCCCAAAAACAGGAATAAAAGAAATAACAGTAGTAAAAATTCTTAATAATGTCCATATACCACTAAAAATTATACTTTGCATAGCATTAAATCTTATGTACTCACTTTTCTTTTCTGTAAGAAAAATTATAAGCCCAGAAACCCATCCAAAAAAATAGGCAATAAAACTCAACAATTTTTCTCTATCTTCCATATCTACCCCTTTCTTCTTTTATTAAATCTATCTTTTTCCAATTTCCTTTTAAAAATCTTATAAAAAATATAATTCCATTTATTATAACATAAAAAGTTGCAATAATCCAAGCAATAAAAATATCAGCAGAAAAGAAAAATATCAATGTATAAAGAGGAAAAAGAAAAATAAAGATTGAAGTTATTAGAAAGGTACTCATAATAAATTTTGTGTCTCCTGCACCTCTTAATGCAGATATAAAAACAATATTCATAGTATCAAATACAGAATAAAAAGCAACAAACCTCAAAAGAATTTTTGTCAATTTTCTAACTTCTTCAAAGTTTCCCAAATAAATTTTTGGTCTAAAAAATTCAATGTAAAAATTGGGTAAGAGAACATAACTTAAAGCAATTAAAAACATATAAATAAAAGTTATAAAAAAACCAATAAATGCAATTTTCTCCCCCTCCTCTTTTTTATCCATCCCAATATAATTTCCTATAAGAATAGAAACGCCTGTTCCTATCCCGAGCATAGGCATAAAAGCAATAGTATTTATATTAAATGCTATATTTGTTGATGATAAAGGGGTAATCCCAAGTTTTCCAATTAGAAGTAAAAAAATTGTCCATACAGATATATCAAGAAAATATTGGATTCCATTAGGTACACCATATTTTAATAACTTATTAAAAGATTCTTTATCAAATTTAAAATTTTTCACATTGTAAATTTCCTCTTTTTTGTTTAAAAATAAGAAGAAATAAATAAAAAATGATAAGAAACTTGAAATTACACTTGCTATTCCAGCACCTTTAATTCCCATTTCTGAAAAAAACGATTTACCAAAAATTAAAAAATAATCTAAAATTAAATGAAAAAATGTCTGTAATGAACTTACAATTAAAACTATTTTTGTTCTGCCTTGACCTGAAAAAAAGGAAGATAAAGATGTTGAAGCAATTGCAGGGAAAGCACTTATACATAAAAGTTGGAAATATGTAGTTTCATATTTTATTATATCCTTTTCATGACCAAAAATTTCAAAAAAATATGAAGCAAAAGGAATAAGTGTCAAATGAAAAATCCCACCTATAATTGCAAAATATATACCCTGCCATGTTATTTTCCCTATTTTTTCATAATTTTTAGAACCATAATATTGAGCAACAAATGTATTTACAATACTTGAAGTACCTAAAAATATACTCATAGTTGTTAAATTTAAAAGACTTGATGGCATAACAGCAGCAAGTGTTTTAACTGAATACCAGGAAATAAACATTCTATCTACAAAATGTTGTATTGTCCAAATACTTGAACTTATAATCAATGGAAATGAAACAAATAAAAGTTCCCTCAAATAATTTTTTTTCATGGTATTTTAAATTACTTTATTAATTCTATTTAATAGTTTATTTCTTCCATTTTCCTATTTTCAAGATGGGATGCAAATTTTGTAGGTTAAAAATAATTTTTCTTATAAATAAATAACACATTTTATAACTCCGTCTCTATATTCAGAAACAAGATTAAATGCTTCCTCTATTTTCTCAAATTGATATCTATGTGTGATAATTTTTTTGAAGGGTAGTTTTGTTTTTTTCAATAGATTTAAAGCAATTTCAGTACAAAATGCACTTCTTCTCACATTTATAAGTTCAAGTTCTTTTCTCCTCATTATATGTGCTTCAAATTCAACCATATCCTCTGAAGGAATCCCAACAAGAACACTTTTCCCACCAATCCTACTTGTATGAATAACCTGTCTAAATGTTTCTTTTTTACCCGCTGCTTCAAAAGAAATATCAACTCCTCTATTATTTGTAATTTTTTTCACAATCTCTGTAATATCTTCTCTATTAGCATTTACAATAAAATCTGCTCCTATTTCCTTTGCAAATTCAAGTCGTTCATCTATTAAATCAGATATAAAAATTTTATTCGCTCCATTTTCTCTTGCAGAAAAAAGAATAGACAATCCAATTGGACCTGCTCCAAGAATAGCAACATCATCTCCAATTTTTAATCCACTTAATTTAACAGCATAAATTCCTATTGCAAGTGGTTCTGATAAAACCCCTTCTTCAAATCCAAGACCATTAGGTATTTTTATAAGATTACTTTCTGGCATTACAATATATTCTCTTAAAGCACCATTAATAGGAGGAGTCCCAAGAAATTTAACATATGGACAAATATTGGGTCTTCCTTTTATACAGAATTCACACTTACCACAACTTATTCCTGGTTCAATTGCTACTTTATCACCTTTTTTCAATCTAATTACATTTTTTCCAACTTCAACTACTTCACCACTTGCTTCATGTCCAACTATAATTTTATCTTCTACAACCTGGTCTCCAATTTTCCCTTCAAGAAAATAATGAACATCAGAACCACAAATTCCAACACATCTAATTCTAACAAGGACATCATTATCATTTTTAATTTCTGGCTCTTTCTCTTCTTCTATTATAATTTTCTTTTTACCAATCAGGTATGCCACCTTCATTTTCACCCTCCCCCCTTTCCCACCTCTAAGGTGGGAAAAGGGGATTGTTGATAATCAAGGGGTTTCAGGATAAATTTTCGAATTTTATTAAATTTTTAATCATTTGTAATTGTCTTTCGTAATCAGCATAGTCCTCCACAAATTTCCTGTAATTTTCAGGACTTATTTCTATAAGGTCTTCAAAATAACAAATTCTTAAAGAAATTTTCTCACAATTCAAATATTCTTTATATGAGGAAAATTCCCAATTCTCTGGTTTCTTGACTATTCCTGCAGTAAAAGGATTTAAATGAATATAGCGTGTTAAATGAAGTAGTTGTTCATCTGTTTCTACCATTACTTTTTTGTAGTTACTCTCCCATAAATGTCCTTTTCTATTGTATTTCAAATTAAAATATCTTGTATAACTGTTTAAAATATTGCTCATAAATTTAGGAATCCCTTTTTCCATTTTTTCTTCCAATACAAGATGTAAATGTGTAGGCATTATGCAGTAGCAAATTATTCTTACAACTGGTCTACCTTTATTTTCTTTTTTAAAATCAACTACTTTAGAAAATTTTGTCTCTCTTTCATAAGTATAATACCATATGGTTTCCGCCATTCTTCTATAATCCCCTTTATTTTTGAAAACTTTATAACCTGCAATACTTTTTGTAAAAACATGATATAAACTCATCTCTGCCATTTTTCTCTTCTCATGTCCCTTGTCCTGTCTTCATCCTCCAGTCCCACCTCTAAGGTGGGATTTGGGAATAAATTCTTGAAATCTGTAAATTAAAACATAAATTAACTCTCATAGGTATTGTTTCTGTTTTTTTACTCTTTATATCTGGAGAAGGAGGTACTTCAAATTTTATAAATAATTCTATAGAAAAATCACCATTAAACTTATTAATAATGCCTTCATCTTCATTAAAATCAAAAAACCCATTTGAAATATTTTTTCCATTGAAAATTATTTTTGTATCCCCTTCTTTTTTTGTTTCTTTTATAATTTGGCTCCCTACCAATTTAATAGAATTTTTCTTCTCATATATATAAATAAATTTAACATCACACATTGGAACACCTGGAAAACCAAATGCTGGAATTTTCTGCTCCCATTTTTTTCCATAACTAATATTTTCAGGCAACACAGGTAATAATTTTAGTATTTGTGTTAGTGTTAAAAGACCACCTGTTATATCATTAATTTGAACTATCTCTCCATTTTTTTTCATTTTAGCCATACAACTTGAAATTAAAGAAGATATTCCTGTCTCATAACTTGTTAAATCCTCAAAAACATTTTCTCCAACTTTAACAATTGTTTTTAAAGGTGTTACTTTAAGATAATAAAAATCATCTTCAATTTTTACTGTTTCAATTTTTAAATTTCCTTTTGAATAAAACTTGAATTTTTCCTCTGTAGTTCCTGGATATGAAAAAGAAACGTTACCTTTAATTTGAAAAGAATAATTTATAGAATTTTTTTCATCATATTTATAGATAATTTGTGAATAACAAAAAAATGGCAAAATTAAAAAAATAAAAATAGATTTAGTTTTCACATTTCTCACCCTTAATTATATTTTTTAACAAATTCTTTTATCCTTTCAATTGCCTTTTTCAAATTCTCAATATTTGTAGCATATGATATTCTTATATAATTGTCAACTCCAAAATCTTCTCCTGGGACAGTTGCAATTAGTTTTTCTTCAAGTAATTTTTCAGAAAGTTCTTTAGAATCCATATCTTTAAAATTTAAAAACATATAAAATGCACCTTCTGGGAAAGGATACTTTATTTCTTTTGGTAAATTTTCAACAAGAAAATCCCTTCTTTTTCTAAATTCTTCAACCATATTTTTATACAACTTTTCTCCTTCCTTTATTGCATAAAAACTTGCTTTTTGTGAAATTGTAGATGGAGCAGAAGTGGTCTGCCCTTGTATCTTTGCAATTGTATCAGCAATTTCTTTTTTACATGCAATATAACCAATCCTCCATCCAGTCATAGCAAATGTTTTTGAAACGCCATTTACAATTATTGTCAAATCCTTAATTTCATTTGAAAATTCTGCAATACTTATATGTTCTTTTTCATAAATTATCTTTTCATAAACCTCATCTGAAATACATATAATTTTATTTGAAATGACTATCTCTGCTATTTCTTCAAGTTCCCTTTTATCATATACAATACCTGTTGGATTTGAAGGACTATTAAGGATTATTGCTTTTGTTTTTTCTGTAATCTTTGATTTTAAATCATCAATATCTATTTTAAATTTCTCATTATAATTACAAAAAACTGGAACACCTCCACAAATACTAACCATTGCAGGATAACTTACCCAATAAGGAATAGGTATTATAACTTCATCTCCTTGATTAATTATTGATAAAAATATGTTAAAAAGTGAATGTTTTGCGCCATTTGAAACAACTATCTCTTCTGGTTCATATTTAAGTTTATTTTCCTTTTCAAGTTTCTCACATATTGCTTCTCTTAACTCTTTTAAACCTTTTTCCTCTGTATATTTTGTATAACCTTCCTTCATTGCTTTTATTGCATATTCCTTTATTTCATCGGGTGTATCAAAATCTGGCTCGCCAACAGTTAAATTTATAACATCTAAACCTTTTACTTTCATTTCCTTGGCTTTTCTATTTAAACTTAATGTTGCAGATCCTTTTATTGATTTTGCTCTTTCTGATAAGATATTTTCCATTTTCCCTCCTATTTAATAAATTCTAATGGAGAAATATATTCACCATACTTTTCACTTGCTTTTTTAAGCCTTTTTTTCTGTTCTTCAAGTATTTCAAAAACTTTATCTGGCATATATTCCTGCTGTTTAAGAAATTTTGTAACTCTTTCAATTTTTGCAATATTTTCAGGAACTCTTATTGTAAACTGTTTTATATAATCATCTTCTGAATATTCCTTTTTTAAAACATTATTAAATAGTTCTTTTAAATCATTATAAAAAGGGATCATTCCTGTAGGAGTTTCAATTGCTTTTACATCATTATGAACTCTTAATTCTATCCATTTTATCCATACATGTTTATCTTTTCTTGAATTAAGAAAATCTCCTGTTTTTAAATCTCTCAAAAAATAATTAACTCCAAAAACAAAAGGAACTTTTTTAAGATTTTTTCCAAATTCAATATAATTTTCAATATATTTACCAAGTGGAATAGAAACAAAATCCTGAATACTCATTATATTAATTTCATATTTTCCTTCTTCCTCAACAATTGCAAAAGTTGTTTCTGTTTCAAGAGCAACACCATAAGCAATTATCCCATGAACCCAATCATATCCTTGTTGAACTGGCACATAACCTCTATAATCTCTCCCTCCAAAAATAATTGCTCCAAGTTCAACACCTTCTGGATTTTCAAGTTCTTCATCACAATTTGGGAGAGATTTTAAAGATATAGTATATCTTGCATTTTTATGAGATGGTAAAATTTCTTCACCTCTTTCATCTTTCTTACCTTTATACCATTTTCCTGAATAATTTATTCCTTTTTCTGGTAATTCGCATCCCATATCAAGCCACCAAACTTTACCATCTTTAACAAGGACATTTGAAAAAATTATTTCATTAGGAGAAGTTATTGTTTTGTATATTAAAGGATCATCAACAGGATTTACTCCTTGAATTATACCAAAAATACCACATTCAACATTTACTGCTTTACAAATACCATTAATATTTCTTACATAGGCAAGGTCATCAGAAAGTATTTTTTCTCCTTCAAGCATTGCAGTTGAAGTTTTACCACAGGCGCTTGGGAAAGCACCTGCAATATATGTTTTTCTTCCATTTGGTCCATAAACACCTATAATCATAAAATGTTCGGCAAGCCATCCTTCTCTATGGGCTTTTCTAATTGCAAGTCGCAAAGCAAGTTTTTTAAATCCAATAGAATTTCCAGCATATTGAGTATTTACACTATAAACTGTATTTTCTATATAATCAATATAAATCCTTTTTTTATCATAGTTTTTACTTGTCATATTTTCATCAAGTTGGCCTGCTGAATGAAGTGTAAAAAATATATCAGAACTATCATCAACTTTAATTATTTCATCATAACCATGCCTATAAAGTAAATCAACAGAGTGAGCAACATACCAACTATCTGTGCATTCAATACATGGGATTGTAAAAATTGAATTTTTGGGCCCGAGAACAAGGAATCTTACAATCATTGTTTTACCTTTCATAGAATTTTTAAGAAGACCTTTTATTTCATTTAAACCCTCTTCTCTATCTATTTGGTTTAGAGAACTACTTAATTTATCACCTTTTGGAACAAGAAATTTTGTAACCTCTCTATCTCTTCCTTGGTCATAATATCCATCAAAATGGAAAGTATGTCCTGGAGTTAATAAAGCAGCACTTTCTTCTCTACTTACAATTGCCATATTTTTTATATATGCAACTTCATCAGGAGTATCACTACATACAAAAATATCATCTGGATTACATAATAAAATACTTTCTGCTATAAATTTCAAAATTTTTAAACTTTTTATTTTTTCTAATTTTTCAAACTCTTCTTTTTTCAATTTACTTTCAAGAATTTGGATATAATAATCCCTCATTGACCCTCCTTGTTAATTTTAAAAACTTAAAGGTTAGATTTTATTTTAACATATTTTAAATTTGTTGTAAAATAAAAACTATGAAGAAAATTATTGCTGTTTGTGGAAGTAACGCAGGAGATAAAAATCTTAATGAAAAAATATTTAATATTGCAGAAAAAGTAGGATATTTAATTGCAAAAAAAGGTGGAATTTTAATTTGTGGGGGGCTTGGTGGAATTATGGAATATGCAAGTAAAGGTGCGAAAGAAGCAGGAGGAATTACTGTTGGAATATTGCCTTTTGACAAAACAAAAGTAAATAAATACATAGATATCCCAATAGCGACAAATCTTGGATTTTATAGAAATTATATAATTGTAAATTCAGCAGATGCAATTATAGGGATATGTGGAAGATGGGGAACATTAAATGAAATTTCTATTTCAATAGCACTTGGTAAACCTACGATTTTAATTCCTTCTTCTGGTGGTATATGTAAAATATTCAGTAAAAAAGAAATTTTAGATGAATTTGAAGAAAAACCATTTATAGCAGAAACTCCAGAAGAAGCGGTTGAACTTGCTTTTAAATTGTCTGAATAAAGCAGAGGGTGAGGGACTCCAATCCCATGTCTCGCTTCGCTCTTTAAGGGGGACTTTGTCCCCCTTAATCTTCCCCCTAATGCGTGGGGAAAGCATCTTTCCCCACACCCCTTTCGGACATGGGGTTTCTTTTCAAAGAAGCGGAGGGTGAGGGACTCGAACCCCCATGTCCCATAAGGGACGGCGGATTTCAAGTCCGCTGCCTTACCTATTAGGCTAACCCTCCAATTTTAAAATTATACCCTCGCCTTTTATTCTTGTAAATTCTTTATAAGTTATAATACTAATCTTCACTTCCAAAAATATTTCCAAGTAATCCACCAAGTCCAAATTTTTCTTCTCCTTTTCTTATAACCTTACCGCCTATTTCTCTTCTCAATCTTGCAAGTGTTAAACTTTGTAAAATTATTCTTCCAGGACCTCTTAATGTAGCAAGGAAAATACCTTCTCCACCAAAAATTGCTGTTTTTATATCTTTAACAAATTCAACATTATAATCAACTGTCTCATCAAAACCAACAATACAACCTGTATCTATCTGAATTTTTTCATTCTCTTTAAGTTGAACACTATAAAAATCTCCTCCTCCATGAATAAAAACTGTTCCAGGACCTGTAAATTTTTCAAATATCAATCCTTCTCCTCCAAAAAATGCAGCACCAACATTTTTAACCAAACTTATAGAAAATTTAACACCTTTCGTAGCACATATAAAAGAATCTCTTTGAGTTATAAAACTTACCCCTGGATTTAATTCAATTGCTTCAATTTTTCCTGGGAAATCTCCTGCAAATGCAACATAACCTTCTCCAGTTAATGAAGTAAAATGTGTCATAAAAATTGTTTCTCCTGCGATAGTTCTTTTAAGCACATCCTTTAATATATCTTTTGCTGTATTTCCCTCAATTTTTGTTTCCATTATAATATTATCACTCTTAAACATCATTTTTCCTGCCTCTGCATAAATTTCTTCACCAGGTGAAAGATAAATTTTAACAAACTGCATATTATTCCCTATAATTTCATATTTCATTCTTCCCTCCTTCTTTTTTAAAATTTTATCAATATAAAAATAAATAATCAAATTTTAACTTTTTAAAGGAGAGATTGAAAGAGAAATCAAATAGAAAAAGGAAGCCAAAAGAATTATTGTAGCGCCAGAAGGAATATTTAAAAAATATGAAATAAAAAGACCTGTGATTATAAAAAATATGATTATAAATATAGAGAAAATCATTATTTTATTGAGTTTATAAAAAAACTGAGAAATTATCGCTGAAGGGATTGTTAGAAGTGAAATTACAAGAATTATTCCTACAATTCTTAAAAGTAAAACAATTGTCAAGGATACAAGAAATAAAAGGAAAAGATAGAAAAAATCAACATTTAAACCACGAACTTTTGAAAACTCTTCATCAAATGAAATTGCAAGAAATTCCTTATAAAAAATAAAAACAGAAATAAGTATAATAAAATCAAGAAAAATCATAAGTTTTATATCAGTAGATGTTATTGTTAGAATACTTCCAAATAAATATGAGAGTAAATCAGGAGCATATTTTTTTGAAAGAGAAATAAATAAAATACCAATTGACATCCCAAATGCCCATAAAACTCCTATAATTGTATCTTCCTTTTCTTTTGCCTTTAAACTTGCTGTTCCAATTAATAAAGAAGAAAATATACCAAATAAAAGTGCTCCAATTAAAGGATTAAAGTTTAAAAAATATCCAATACCTATACCACCAAAACATGCATGAGATATTCCACCTGTAATAAAAACAATTCTTTTTGAAACAATATAAGTTCCTATAATTCCACATGCTATACTTGCAAGAATGCCTCCAATAATTGCATTTCTAAAAAATTCAAGTTTTAAAATTTCAATCATGTTGTTTTAAAACTCTGTGTGGTAAACCATGAGCAATAATATCCACAGGACATCCATATACAGCACTTAAATCTTCAAGTCGTATTTCTTTTGAATCATGATAATAAATTTTTCTATTTAAACATGCAATTTTATCAACATATGCAGAAATTATTCCTATATCATGTGAAACAAGTAATATTGTTAATTTTTCTTTTAATTTTTTAAGTAACTCATAAAACTCTTTTTCTCTTGGACTATCAACATTTGCCATCGGTTCATCAAGAAGTAAAATCTTTGGTTGACTTGCAAGTGCTCTTGCAACAAAAACTCTTTGTCTTTCTCCACCTGACAGTTCTCCAATCTTTTTATTCTTATATTTTTCCATTTCAACATATTTTAATGAAATTTCAGCAACCTCCATATCCTCTTTTGAAAGTTTCTTAAAATATTTATCCTTTCCCAATCTACCCATTAATACTACTTCCCAAACAGTTATTGGAAATTTCATATCAAAAAATACATATTGAGGAACATAGCCAATATAATTTCTTGCATTTTCAGGTGTTTCTCCCATTATCTTAATCTCTCCTTTATATGGTTTTATTATTCCAAGGATTGTTTTTAAAAGGGTAGTTTTGCCTCCTCCATTTGGTCCAATAATCCCAAGAAAATCATTCTCTTTAACAGTTAAATTTATATCTTCAAGAACATCAAAATCCCTATATCTTACATAAACATTTTTTATTTCAATAACAATATTTTCACTCACACATTGCCTCCTTTAATTTTTTTATCGTCTCAATTATATCTTTTGAAAGAGGGTCAATAGAAACCACTTTACCTTTTATCTCTTTTGCTATAATATTTGCTGTTTTAGGGCTGAACTGTGGCTCTGTGATTACAATTTTTATTTTATTTTCTTTTGCTGTTTTTATTATTCTTTCTATATCTTTTGGACCTGGTTCTGCATGACCAAGTTGAATTGGGATTTGAATTAGGCCATAATCTTGTGCAAAATATCCAAATGCTGGGTGAAATACAATAAATTTCTTTCCTTTTTTATCCTTCAATTTCTCTGTAATTTCTTTATCAAGTTGTTCCAAATTTTTAATAAATTTTTCAAAATTTTCTCTGTAAAATTTCTCATTATTTTTATCAACTCCACAAAGTCCTTCAAGTATATTTTTTGTAATAATTTTTAAATTTTTTAATGAAATCCATATATGAGGGTCTTCTTTTAAAATTTTAATTCCTCTTGAAGTATCACAAATTTTCATGTTTTTATTTAATTTTGAAATTTTTGAAAGATAAAGGGATTCAAATTCTATATTTGAGCCGACTTTAAAATAGATAAGGGTTTTACTTACTTCTTTTAATTGCAGTGGTTTTGGTTCATAAGTATGTGGCTCTGCTCCTGGTGGAACTAAAACTATAACATTCACCTTTTCTTTCCCTATATCTTCAATAATTCCTGCATAAGGTAAAATTGTAGTTGAAACATTGATTTTTTCTTGTGAATAAATTAAAAAACATAAAAAAGAAAGAATAATGAAAATCTTCTTCATTTCATCTTCCCTTTGCAATCATTACATATTCCTGTTAAAAAAAGTTCATGCTCTTTTATATCAAAACCTGTCTTTTTTTCAATTTCTTCTTTTAAATTGTCAAAATCACATATATTAAAGTCAGAAACTTTGTTACAATAAATACATCTTATATGGTGATGATGAATTTTTTGTGCCTTGCATATTCCATAATAGGTCATATATTTACCTTTAAATTTTGTAAGAATTCCTATGTTGCTTAAATATTCAAGGTTTCTGTATACAGTTGGAAAACCAATCTTTTTAAAATTACCTTTTAAATAACTAAATACATCATAGGCAGAAAAATATTTTCCATTTTCTATAAAAAATTTTATTATTTCCATCCTTTTGGGTGTAATCTTTAACCTATTTTCTTTAAGTATTTTCTTATATTTTTCCACATTTTTCTCCTAAATAGAAATCATTTTCATTTATATTATAAAAATTTTTCAATCTTTCTGTCAAGTTTCTTAAAAGTACTTTTAAATCCCTTGCCTATCAATCATTTCCAAAGGACACCTCAGAGGTGGGATAGGGGAGGGGATTTTAAATTTATGTTCTGTAATTACAAATTAAATCTTTTTTTTCTTTGTAAGCAAGACAAAATTCATTTATAGGACACTCATTGCATTTTGGATTTTCATGATTATAACAAAAATTTATTCCAATATAAATTAGACCATCATCTAAATGACCTATACCATATTTTGTTTCTAATAAAAGAGCATTTGGAATTCTTTGTATTTCAATTATTTTTGCTTGTCTTTTTCTAACTTTAAGATAGTTTATTATTGCTTCATTATATAACTTCATAAATTCCTCACATTTATTCAATTTCTCACAACTTTTCCCTCTTATATTTGTAACTCTTATATAATCTTTTCCACCTTTACCTTTCTCTTTTTGAATAACTCCCCATTTTTCATATTCTTCCAATTTTGCAAAATTAAGTAAAAATCCAGTTCTAAATAAAACTCTACCTGCATTGCTATCAAATGGTAATTCATAAGATAATGGTCCAAATCCATTATCTTTTCTTTTATTTATTCCAAAAGTGTGTATATATAATTTAGCAAATAAATGGCCAGCTTTGTCTCCAATTGCTTTTCCCAGTCCATATCTTTCATTATCTTTTATTTGTTGACTCATAATTTCTGCTGAATCCCAACTTTCAATATATTCCACAAGCGGTTCATTTGAGTATCTTCCATTCTTTAATAAATCTTTTTCTAAAAGATGAAATAAAGATAAAGGAACTCCCCATCTATAAACAGCATATCCTAAAACTTGTTTGGTTCTATCTGTAAATAAATTATACTTATTTGGAGTTGTTTTATTTTCTCTTGCCCATAATTCTGCCCTCACTTTTTTAATACACTCATGCTTTTTTAAAATTTCGTCAATAGAAATATTAAGTTCCTTAAAGAAATCCAATGGTTTGTGTAAAATACGTATTTCATTTTCATATAAAGAATTTACTACTTTCTTCAATAACTCTCTTACTCCTTCAAGGTCAGGTCCCTGGTCTAAAACAGAACTAACTAATAAATATCTTGTTAAAATTTCTCTTCTTGTCCATAAACCATCAATTTTTTCAATTTCTTCCTTTTTTAATTTGTTTTCATTATCAAAATAATGACTGAATGGAAATAAATCAAATAAATCTGGTATTTGGTGGTGTTGTTTTCCAATTTCACATATTTTTATTAAAAGTTCTTTACTTTTTTCTATATCCATTCTTATTTTCAAAAAGTGGTAAAAGTTCTAAATTTTCCTTGCTTTCTTTTAATCTATATATATTCTCATTTAGCCTTTTTTTAGCAAATTCATAATACTCTTTTACAATTTCAAATCCAATAAAATTTCTTTTCATTATTTTACAAACAACTGCTACCTGGCCAGAACCTAAAAATGGGTCTAAAATTATATCATTTTCATCACTTGAGTATAAAAGTATTTTTTTAATCAGTTCTGCTGGTAATTTTGTAGGCGTTTTTTTATCACCAATCCAATATTCTCTATTTATTATCCAAACATCTTCTGGATATTTTTCAATCTTGTTAAATTTGTATTTTTTTTCATTTTTCACAACAAATAAGATATGATAATGGCTTGTAACAAACTTCTTTCTGGTATAGACACCAAATTGGTATTTCCATATTAAATGATTTATAAGTTTAAAACCAATCTCATCTATTGCATTTAAAATATCTTTTAAATTTGTCCAACCAGAAAATACATACATACTTCCAGTTTCTTTAATGACTCTATATGCTTCTTTCATCCAATTTATTGTAAATTCATAATATTTTTCTTTCGGTATTTCTTTATATCCCTCAATTACTCTATTTTTTGTTCTATTATAATTGGACCTTCTGGCTTTAAAATTAATTGCAAAAGGTGGATCTGTTATTATTAAATCAATCGTTTCATTGGGTATTTCTTTCAATAAAACTAATGCATCTCCAAGATATATTTCATTAATTTTGAAAGGACCTATTTTATTTTTCATTTTATTCACCAATTATTTTTATTAAAACTCTTTTTTTTCTTCTGCCATCAAATTCGCCATAAAATATTTGCTCCCAAGGTCCTAAATCAAGTTTTCCATTTGTTATTGCTACAACCACTTCCCTTCCCATTATTGTTCTTTTTATATGACTATCTGCATTATCCTCACCAGTTAAATTATGTTTGTATTTTGAAGGAGTGTAAGGAGCAAGTTTTTCAAGGAACTCAATAAAGTCAGAGTGAAGCCCTTTTTCGTCATCATTTATAAATACACTTGCTGTTATATGCATTGCATTTATAAGACAAATCCCTTCTTTAACACCACTTTTTCTGACTGCTTCTTCTACCTTTTTAGTAATATTTATAAACTCAATCCTTTTTTCAGTACAAAACCACAAATACTCTGTATATGACTTCATTTTAATCCTGAACAAGAAATTGACTTAAATATTTATAGGCAATAATCAACCCCTCATCTTCTTTTCCTTTTTCAACTCTATCATTATAAACAGCATCATGCCATCCTTCAATATTTAAATCATTTTTATATCCAACCCTATATAATTCTTTGATACATAATCTCCAGTCAGTATCACCCAGTCCTGGAAAACAATGTTCAATTGCTCCTTGATACCAGAAACCATATTTTTTAACTATATCCCAATTTACATGTGCATCTTTTGCATGTATATGATAAATTCTTTTACCAAATTCTCTAATTGTTATTATAGGGTCTATAAACATACATATTAAATGGCTTGGGTCCCATTCAAGTCCAATGGCTTCTGATTTTACTTCTGAAAAAGCAATTTCCCACATTTTTGGTGTACACATAAAGTTTATTCCATTACTTGGCGTGTGGAAATGACCCATTGGACAATTCTCAAAAGCAATTTTTACTCCATGGTCTTCTGCAAATTTAGCATGTTCACTCCATATTTCTTTAAACTTTTCAATACTTTCTTCAAGTGGCTTTCCTACAATTCTTCCTGCAAAACCAGCCACCACACCTACTCTCATTTTTTCAGCAAGAATTATTACATTTCTCACCAATTTTTTGTACTCTTCTTCCTTTTCCGGATCCATATGATTAACATAAAATCCAGCAAGACATGAAATTCTTATATTATTTGTCTTATAGTAATCTGCTACTTCTTTTGCTTTTGTTTCCCATCCATCTTTACCCGGGAAAAAATCACAATCAGGACTTACTAGTAATTCACAACTACCAAATCCAACTTTTTTTGCAAATTCAATCCTTTCCTTATCAAATCTCATCATAAATCCTACTCTCATATTACCCTCCTTTTAATTTTTAGAATTTTATGGTATTATAAATCATAAAAAAAAATAGTTCAACAAAAATGGACTGGAAAGAATATAAAAAAGAAAATGGTGTAAAACTCATATATAAAAAATTTCCTGAATTTCATTCTGTTGCTGTTGGTGTATTTGTAAAAATTGGAAGTAGATATGAGGATAAAACAATTTCGGGTATTTCCCATTTTATTGAACATCTCTTATTTAAAGGCACAAAAAATAGAAGTTGTAACGAGATAAAAGAAGCAATTGAAGGAGTTGGTGGCTCTTTCAATGGATTTACATCAACAGAAGCAACATGTTACTGGATTAAAATTCTTGATAAATACATAGATTTAAGTTTTGATGTCCTTTCTGATATGATAAAAAATCCACTTTTAAAACAGGAAGATATTGATAAAGAGAGAAATGTTATAATAGAAGAAATTAATATGTATAGGGATATTCCTGCAAGATATGTCCATGAATTGTTTGATAATTTAATTTTTGAAAATCATCCACTTGGTATGCCAATATCGGGAACTCCAGAAACACTTACAAAAATAAAAAGAGAAGATATGATAAATTATATAAATGAGAAATACTCAGGAGAAAATATTGTTGTAAGTGTTTGTGGAAATTTTGATGAGAGAAATCTTAAAAGAATTTTTGATAAATACTTTGATGGCATAGAGAAAAAAAGAGAGAATAAATTTGAAAAATGGATAAATAAAAAGGATGGTCCAAAAGTGAGACTTCTTATAAAAGATACAGAACAAACTCACATTTCTTTTGGTGGATTTACTTACTCTTTTGAAGATGAGAGAAAATATCCTTTATCTATCCTAAATGTAATTGTTGGTGGTAATATGAGTAGTAGATTATTCAATAGAATAAGAGAAGAACTTGGCCTCGCATATGAAATAAGAAGTTTTATAAGACAGTATAAAGATACAGGAATTTATAATATTTCTGCAGGAATAGCACCTACAAAGTTTGAAAAAGCATTGATAGAAATAATAAAAGAATTGAGAAATATTAAAGAAAATGGGTTAAAAGAAGATGAAATTGAAAGAGCAAAAAAATTTATTATTTCTCAATTTTTAATGGGACTTGAAGATAATCTTGAATATATGCTATGGATAGGAGAGCAAAAATTATTAAAGAAAAGTATGGAAAAGGTGAAAGAAATTGTTAAAAAAGTGGAAAAAGTTAAAAAGAAAGAAGTTGAAGAAGTGGCAAGAGAAATATTTAGAAAAGAAAATTCATATATTGCAGTGATAAGTTCAAAAGGCGAAGAAAAAAAGATAAAGGAAATTATAGGAGAAATATAAAATGGAAAATATTAAAAAATTATGGTTCAATCTCTGGAGTAAATATTTTGAAACTTATAAATTGATGGGAATAGTTGAAAAAATTTTACTTTCAATAATATTTTCAATTTTAACAGGTTTATCGGCTCAGATTTATATAAAGTTACCTTTTACACCTGTTCCAATAACAGGACAGACATTTATAGTTCTTTTATCTGGAATTTTACTTGGCAAAACCTTTGGTTGTTTATCACAAATATTTTATTTTATGGGTGGTATTATAGGAATTCCATGGTTTTATGGAGTTTCTTCTGGCATTTTAAGACCTACAACTGGGTATATAATTGGGTTTATTTTTGCCTCTTATATTGCTGGATATTACTCTGAAAAGAAAAATAAAATTTTTGGAATGATTGTTGCCACAATTGTAATTTATATTTGCGGTATCCTATTTCTTTCAATTTTTATTCATAAAAGTATTAAAGATTTGTTCTTAATTGGGATATTACCATTTATTCCAGTAGATATAGTTAAAGCAATAGTTGCAGGATATTTAGCAAAAAGTATAAAAAGAACTTAACCATTTGAGCAATTGGTAAAATAGTAAAATTTAGAAGTTTATTTAAAAAGGAGTTGCAATGAGAAAATATAATGTTTGTGTTGTTGGTGCTGGAATGGTTGGAAAGAAAATGGTTGAGATATTATTAGAAAGAAATTTTCCAATAAATTATTTAAAAGTTTGTGCAACAAGAGAAAGAGAAGAGGAAATAGCGGGTAGGTATTTTAAAATTGAAGAAACAAAAATTGAATCATTTAAAGATATAGATATTGCTTTTTTTGCAGGAACTGAAGGAGAAAAAGGAGCAAGTAAATTATTTGGATGGGAAGCAGTTAAAATGGGCTGTATTGTAATTGATAATGGTGCAGATTTCAGAATGGATGAGAGGGTGCCACTTGTTGTTCCTGAAGTCAATCCACATCACTTAAAAAATCACAAAGGTTTTATAGCAAATCCCAATTGTTCAACTATACAAATGGTTGTTGTTCTACATCCATTACATCTTGAATTTGGATTAAAAAGAGTAATTGCTTCAACATATCAAGCAGTTTCAGGGACAGGTAAAAAAGCGGTTGAAGAACTTGAAAAACAAGTTAATAGTTATGTAAAAGGTGAAAAAATTGTAAATGAAGTATATCCATATCAAATTTTTGGAAATGTTATTCCTGAAATTGGTTCATTAAGTGATGAGTTTGAAGGATATTATACAGAAGAAGTCAAAATGATTAAAGAAACAAGAAAAATTATGGATTTACCCGATTTAAAAGTTTCAGCAACATGTGTAAGAGTCCCTGTTTTTAATGGTCATTCAGAAAGTTTGACAATTCAATTTGAGAAAGAAGTTGATATAAAAAAAGTTAGAGAAATACTTGAAAAAACTCCTGGAGTTAAAGTTATTGATCAACCGGAAAACAGTTTATATCCTGTTCCAATTTTGGTTTCTGGTAAAGATGAAGTATTTGTTGGAAGAATAAGAAAAAATACATGCATTGAAAATGCAATTGATATTTGGGTTGTTGCTGATAATATTAGAAAAGGGGCTGCTTTAAATGCTATACAAATTGCAGAAAAAATGATTGAAATGAAACTTATTTAATCCTTCCTTGCCCACCTCAGAGGTGGGCGAGAGGAATTGTTGAAAAATAAGGGTTTGAAAAGGGGGAAAATATGGTAAGAAAAAAGAATGAAATGGAGATTGAAGAAAGAGAGAAAATGAGAGGTGGAGAAGGTGTGATTAAAATTTTGCATTTTTTTAAAAAAGATGAATTTAAAGCCAATGTTAGATTATGTGCAAAATTAATTATAGAGCCAAATTGTTCAATCGGATTACACCAGCATATAGATGAAGATGAGGTTTTTATAATTTTAAATGGGGAAGGAATTTTGTTTGACGGTAAAAAAGAAACGATCGTAGAAGAAGGAGATGCTATTTTGACTGGTAATGGAGAAAGTCATTCAATAAAAAATATAGGGGATAAAAACCTTGAAATAATTGCTTTTATCTCAAAATATTGATTCTTTACATATCCTCTCTAAATAAAGGTATAATAAAAAAAATATTAAATAGGAGGGAAAAATGGGAAACAGAATTAAAACATATTTTTTACTTGGAACTTTGACAGTTATACTTATCTGGATAGGTGGTTTTTTTGGGAAAGAGGGACTAATAACTGCATTAATTTTCGCTTTTATTCTGAACTTTATTTCTTATTTTTTTAGTGATAAGATTGTTCTTGCAATGTATAGAGCAAGAGAGTTGAAAGAAGAGGAAAGTCCTTATTTACATTCAATTGTATCACAACTTTCACAAATAGCACAAATTCCAAAACCCAAAATTTATATTATTAATTCAAACACTCCAAATGCCTTTGCAACAGGAAGAGGACCAAATAATGCTGTAATTGCTTTAACAACTGGAATAATTGAATTACTTGATGAGAAAGAACTTAAGGGAGTAATTGGTCATGAATTAACACATATAAAAAATAGAGATATACTTATTGCAACAATAGCAGCAATAATTGCAGGAGCGATAACTTTTCTTGCAAGAATGCTTCAATATTTTGCTTTCTTCGGTTCAATAGATAGAGATAATAGAAAAGGAGGTAATATCTTTGAATTGGCAGCAATTTTGCTTTTTGCAATTCTTGCACCTATTGCTGCTTTAATAATTCAACTTGCTATTTCTCGTTCAAGAGAATATCTTGCAGATGAAGGAGGAGCAAAAATTTCAGGTAATCCCCTTTTTCTTGCAAATGCTCTTAAAAAACTTGCTTATGGAGTAAAAAGATATCCTATGGTTAATGCTAATCCTTCAACTTCTTCACTATTTATTGTTAATCCTTTCTCAGGGAAAACAATATTGACATTATTTTCAACGCATCCACCTATTGAAGATAGAATAAAGCGACTTGAGGAAATGGTGTTATAAAGAAAAAGGTAAGTATGAAGAATTACAAACTAACCTTATTTTATATATCTTTCTTCTTAAATAAATAATAAGTCGTTATTTCACCCCTTGTCTTTTCTATAATTGTTCTTACATAATCAACTTGTCTTCTTAAAGACCTTGTTATTGCATCATTATAAGGAAAATTTAAAAGAAAATAGTATATTTCATCCATAATTTTTAAATAATTTTCAAAATCACATTTTTTACCTTCTCTCATTTTATCAAGTAAATGTCTCCTTACTTCTCCTACTGATTCAGAAATTCCATGCAAATAACTAATTGGGTCAAAACTATCAATTTCGGGTATATCTTGCTCTTTAATAATTTTTAGTGTAGTTAGTGCCTCAATTACTTCTTTTTCTGTTTGATGTAGAAATCCCTGATAATAAATTTCTGGATATTTTTTAAGTTGTTTTTTTATTTTTTCAAGTTTTTTTATACAGTTATTTATAATATCTTCGGCTTTATTAAAATCTTTCTTATGTATCAATTTTATTGAAAGTGATGAATCCACCAAAATTTCTCTTAAATCTTTTAATGCTTTTTCCCTTATTTCATCTTCTTCTTCTAATATTTTTTTCACTTTTCTCTCTATATTTTTCAATTTTTTCTCCATAAAATTTCTCCAGTTCCTTTTCAATTTTCAGTTTAATTTTATAGTCAATATCTTTATTATCCTTTTTAACTCCTATTTTTTTATCAATTGGATAAACAATATTAAGAAATTCATTAACTCCAAGAGAAACTCCGCCGAATATCTTTGTAAATTGTTGAACTTCTTTATCATCTGAAACAACAAAAATATCTTTTCTATTTTTTTTATTTTCAAGTATTTTTCTTATTTTTTCATCCGCACTTATCTCATTTGAAAAAACTATTCTCAATTTACTGGAATAAAGGTTGAAATTCTGACAATACCCATCAAAAACAATCGTAAATTCAATATAAGGATGTTTCCTTTTATATCTTTCAAGAATATAAATTAAAAATTCTCTACCTTTTTCAAATGAAATAAGTTCATATTTTCTTATGAAACTTGTTTTTATAACATTTAGCCCATCTATAATATACTCCATTATTTTAAAAAATCCTCCTTAATAACATTTATACATTTTTCACATAAATCTGGAAATTCACTATTTTTACCTACTTCAGGAAAATATACCCAACACCTTTCACATTTTTTATTTTTTGTCTTTTCAACAATAACTTCAAAATTTTCTCCAAGTAAAAGTTCAACCTCAGAAACTATAAATAAAGTGTTAAGTTTGTAGAAAGAGTTTAAAAATTCATATGTATCTTTATCACATTTTATAATTACTTTTGCTTGAAGAGAACTACCTATAATCTTTCCTTCCCTTTTTTCTTCTATTTTTTTTAACACAACTTTTCTAATCTCAAAAAACTTATTCCATCTTTCAATTAAACTTTCATTAATATATTCAATTTCTGGAAAATCCTCAAGAAAAACGCTTTCTTTTTTTCCATAAGGGATAAATTGGTATGCTTCTTCTGCTGTAAATGAGAGAATTGGTGCAATCATTATTAAAAGTTCTTTTAAAATTTTATTTAAAGTAAATTGTGCTGCTTTTCTTTCAATAGAATTTTTTGAATAGGTATATAGCCGGTCTTTAAGATAATCAAGATAAAAAGATGAAAGGAAAATATTACAAAAATTATATATTTCTTCAAAAACTTTATTAAATTCAAAATTATCATAATATTCTTTCACTTTCTTTTTAAGCAACTTTAATCTTTCAATAGCATATTTATCTACTTCAAACAAATCGTCATAACTAATTCCATCTTGGTTTTTAAAATCATAAATATTGCCCAGTAAAAACCTTATTGTATTTCTTATTACCCTGTATCCACTTACTACATTTTTTATTATTTCATCTGAAATTCTTATATCTTCTTGATAATTTTCAAAAATACTCCATAATCTTAAAATTTCGGCTCCATAATTTTTTATAATTTCATCAGGAGTTATCACATTTCCAAGAGATTTTGACATTTTCCTGCCATATCCATCAACAACAAATCCATGAGTTAAAACTTCTTTATATGGAGCAGAACCAAAAATTCCGCATGAAATTATTAATGAGGTCTGAAACCAACCTCTATGTTGGTCACTTCCTTCAAGATATAAATCACTTGGCCATCTTAAATTATTTTCCTCTTTTAAAACTGCCATATGACTTACTCCTGAATCAAACCATACATCAAGTATATCCTTTTCCTTTTTAAAACTCTCTCCATTACAATAAGGGCATTTAAAATTATCTGGAAGCAACTCTTTTTCACTTTTTTCAATCCATACATCAGAACCATTTTCTTTCACAAGTTCAATTAGTTTTTCTAATATTTCCTCTGTTAAGATAGGTTTTTTACAATCATTGCAATAAAAAATAGGAATAAATACTCCCCATAATCTCTGCCTTGATAAACACCAGTCGGGCCTTAAAGAAATCATTGAAGTAATTCTATTTTCTCCTTCTTTTGGATACCATTTTACCTTTTTTATTTCCTCAATCATATTATTTCTTAAATTTTTATGATCAATCTTTAAAAACCACTGTGTTGTGCTCCTATAAATAACTGGCTTTTTACATCTCCAGCAATGAGGATATGAGTGAATTATTTCTCCTGAAAAAAATAAAGCACCTTTATTTTTCAAATTTTCTATTATAATCTTATCTGCCTTAAATACATTTATACCTTTAAATTCACCTGCCTCATCTGTAAACTCTCCTTTTTCATTAACAGGGGATATAATTTCAAGTCCATATTTTAATCCAGCATAATAATCCTCTTCTCCATGACCTGGTGCGATATGAACACATCCAGTTCCTTCATCCCCTGAAACAAATTCAGCCAATATAACTTTTGATTCTCTATCAATGATTGGATTTTTACATATTATTCCAAAAAGTTGACCTGCCTCAAATTCCCTTAATATTTTTATCTCTCTTCCTATAATTTTTGAAATCTCTTCTTTTCTATTTTCTCCAATTATAATCTTCTCATTCTCATTTTCAAAAAAAATATATTTAAATGAAGGATTTAAAGCAATTCCTGTATTTCCTGGAAGTGTCCAAGGAGTTGTTGTCCATATCAAAAAATATGAATTTTCACCTAAATTTAAACCTTTATCATCTATAATTTTAAATTTTACATAAATTGATGGCGATTTTTTCTCATAATATTCTATTTCTGCTTCTGCAAGTGCTGTCTCGCATGTTAAACACCAAAAAATTGGTTTATATGTTTGATAGATATAGTTAGAAAGATAAAGTTTGCCAAATGCCTTAATAATTTCTGCTTCATAGTTAGGTTCAAGAGTTAAATAAGGGTTTTCCCAATCAGCAAACACACCAAGCCGTTTAAATTCTTCTTTTTGTATATTTACATATTTTTTAGCATAATCACTTGCCTTTTTTCTTAATTCTTTTATATCAACTTCGTTTTTCTTTTTCCCTATTTCTTTAAATACTTGATGTTCAATAGGCATGCCATGACAATCCCATCCAACTATAAAAGGAGTGTAAAAACCACTTAATGCCTTATATTTAATAACCACATCTTTTAAAATTTTATTTAATGCTGTTCCAAGATGTATATGACCATTTGCGTAAGGTGGTCCATCATGTAATATGTATGTTTTTTTACCTTTATTTTTTTCAAGAATTTTATTATAAATATCTATTTTTTCCCAAAATTTCAATATTTCTGGCTCTCTTTGACTTAAATTTGCTTTCATAGGAAAATCTGTTTTTGGTAAATAAACTGTCTTTGAGTAATCCATCTTTATTCTCCTTTAATAAGTTTTGCAAGTCTTGTAACTCTTTTACCAAGTTCTTTACAATCTTTTTTAACTTCTTCATCAGGTCTTCCAACACTTACAGGTCCATAATGGTCTGATTTTGTTGTTCCTTGAACAATCATCCCGTGAATTAACATCATTTGAATAATAGACATAATTGTTGTTTCATTACCTCCACCAACATGAGCAGAAGAACTAAATGCACCACCAACTTTACCTTCAAGTTTTCCATAATATTTAACTGAATCATCAAAAAGTTTCTTTATCTCAGCACAAGGAAGTCCAAAATAGGTAGGAGAACCAACAATAATTCCATCTGCCTCAAGTAAATCCTCTAATTTTGTATCCTCAACTTTCTTTAATATTACTTCACCACCTTCTTCTTTAACTCCTTCTGCTACACTTTTAGCCATAATTTCTGTATTTCCAGTCCTTGAATAATAAATAATTAAAACTTTAACCATAGATACCTCCTTTAAATTTTATTATTTTATCATAACTTTTGAAAATATAAAAATGTGAAATAATGGCTTTCCAATTCTTTATGGTTCAACAATCTTCCCAGTCCACCTACGAGGTGGGAGAAAGGGTAAAAAAGGGGAGGGAGAAAACCCTCCCCTTTTAATTACTTTAATGCCATGGATTCAATTGCTTTTTTGAATTGTTTTAAATCCCAGTAAGAAGGTGCTGGTTCAAAGAAACTTGGGTCAATTATATATAGCATAAGTGTTTGAGAGATGTATGGTTCAATTCCTATATAGTGTATAGCATTTCCAGTTGCTCTAAACCATATTGGTGTCTCACCACCACCATTAACTCTACCATTGAATAATATAAGTCCTGGTGGAATTCCCCAATCAGGATTTACAATTAACATATCTCTTGGCTCTACAACCCCATCTATAGCAACTGAAACAAGATTATACATATCAGATGCATACACATAAAGGTCTCCAGTAATATTAACTTCTAATGGATCAAACCAATTAGTTCCTGTTTCAATTCCTATTGTTCCATCACCTGCATAAAGTCCACTTGTTTTACCTGCAATTATATCATATGGAGTTGTAGCATCATTAACAAGATTATCAAAGATGCTTCCACC
>Ga0197143_1000110_pt1 | contig 91122 bp, 77 predicted proteins | sample GBS70_MetaG_FD_148603 | JGI IMG/M metagenome (GOLD analysis project Ga0197143, IMG submission 148603) | Sediment microbial communities from Great Boiling Springs, Gerlach, Nevada, United States - GBS 70_MetaG | ecosystem: Environmental > Aquatic > Thermal springs > Hot (42-90C) > Sediment...
GATTTCTTCAAGTGGTTTTATTTCAAATTCTTTTTCCTCTTTTACTTTTTCCTTTTTTTCCTCAATAAAGAAATGTTCAATATCAGGAAAATTCTCAAGAAATTTCCTTAAATCTTCTTTATCTCTATATGTATCAAGCAAAATCTTCATTTCATTTGTAACATCCCCTCTCATAATTCTATTCTCATCCGGTTCAGAAGTAATAACATTTCCAAACCCTTTAATCTCTTTCAATATAACAAACATTCTGGCCCCGGGTAGAGGGGTCTGAGGGTCAATATAAATTCTAATTTCATATTTTTTAGATTCTTTTTTTTCACCCTTTAATTCTTCAAACTTAAACTCCCCTTTCCCCTCCAGCATTATTTTAAGTGCATCAACCGCTCTAAATAAAAAATCAAAGTCAATTTCTTTCTTCTTCCCTTTTCTTATTTCATCAAATTCATCCTCAAGCTTATGACAGAACTCTTCTATATCTCTTTTTTCAACTGCAGCAGCCATTCCTTTAAGGGTATGAGCTGCTCTAAAGATCTCATTTATAATTTCTTCTGACCCAGGATTTTTCTCAAGCTCAATGATATTATTCTCAAGGCTATTTATTATTTCTTCAGCTTCACTTCTAAAAAGTTTTAAATATTTTTTATAAATCATTTTGATTTTAAGACTCTCTCCACTGCTTCAAGCACTCTTGAAGGCTGAAAGGGTTTTACAATATAGTCTCTCGCACCCGCTTGAATTGCCTCAAGAACAAGAGGCTGTTGTCCCATAGCTGAAACCATGATAATTCTTGCATCAGGATCATATGATATTATCTCTCTTACAGCATCTATTCCACTTTTGTCAGGCATTACAATATCCATTGTTACCAGGTCCGGTTTCAATTCTTTATAGAGTTTCACCGCCTCATCGCCATTAGAAGCTTCTCCACATATTTCATAACCGCCTCTTTTCAGAATATCAGCAAGCAATTTCCTCATAAATTGTGCATCATCAACTATTAAAATTCTTGGATTCATCAAACTTTTCCCTCTTTAAACTGGATTTGAACCTCCTCAGGAATCTTTTTTGCATCTATTATAAGAAACCTTCTCTTTCCCACAATTGCTTGACCTTTAAGTAAAGACCTATTTATATCTTTTTTCAAATTTTCAGGTATCTCTCCCATTTTTATTTCCTCACATTCAAAAACACCAACAATCATATCAACCTCACAGGCATAAATTCTTTTTTGTTCAGGTGAAAGTATTATATAAAATTTTTCACCTATTTCTCCATTCTCCTTTATATCCATTTTCTTTTTTAAATCAAAAAGAGGAATTATATTTCCGCGTAAATTAAAAATTCCTTTTAGATAAGGAGGTGAAAGAGGTACAGGGATAACCTTCTTAAGTTCAGATATTTCAATAACATTATCCATTATAAAGGCGAACTCCTTCTCAGAAAGCCTAAATCCAATAATCTGTTTTTTTTCCATTAAAGAATTATAAAACCTAATCTTTATTTTTTTCCACCATACCAAATCCCATCGAAGTCTTTTCACCCAGACCTGAATCAATCAGAAATCTCATAATTTCAACATCGGACTTTATTAAAAAAACACCTTTATAACCCTTTACTTTTATATTCTTTATGGAAAACAATTTAGAAGATGAGGAAAGACATTTTATATCAATATCTGTTTCAAGGGGTTTTTCTCCTGTAAAACATTCAAATTTCTCTAAAATTATTTCCTTTAACCTCTTTTCAAAGAGTTCTGAATCCGGAGAAAGATAAATAGAATATATTTTATCTCCTCTCTTTTTTCTTTTTGAAACTACAAGAGGTGAAAGGGTTTTTACCATAAGTTCCCTTTCAATATCCTCTACTTCAAATACTTTTGTTTTTAAAACAGGCAACCTGTATTTTAAAAATCTTAATACCTTCTCTCTTCTAAAAGCATTTTCCATTATCTCAATAAACACAGAATCCGGAGAGGAAAGAATGAATGTAAGAGGACCTATCATTATAAGATGCTCCTTTTTTAAAAATATCTTTTTTGGAAAAAGAGGTGAAAAAGTAAAAAGTTTAAATCTTTTATTTCTGTATCCCCATCCCCTTGAATGAATTAAAAAAGAATATTTCGGATTATATTTTTCTAAAAGATGATATATAAGAGAAGCAAGAAAATAATTATATGACCACGGGATAATATATTCTCCTCCGTTACCAAATACTACTTTAAGCCTCAAATTCCTTTTAAACGCCCCCGGCAGGACTCGAACCTGCAACCACCGGATTAGAAATCCGATGCTCTATCCAATTGAGCTACGGGGGCCTTTATTATTAATTATAAATTTTTAATATACAAAGTTTCAATTAAAAACTTGACAACATTTTTAATTTTAAATATAATAATACTAAAAAAGGTTCAAACCCTACTTAAAATATTAAAAATATAGGCATGCCAACTTTTGTATGGAAAGGAAGAACACCGGAAGGAAGGAAAGTAGAGGGAGAAATGACGGCAGATTCACAGCAAGAAGTAATCTCATCTTTGAGAAAAAGAAACATAATTCCTATTTCTGTTAATCTAAAAGAAAAAAAGAAACTCCCCTCACTTGAGGATTTATTTGCTGCAAAGGTTAAAGTTGATGAAATGGCAATGTTTACAAAACAGTTTGCTACAATGTTAGAAGCAGGTTTACCTCTAATGGATACTCTTAATACGCTTTATATACAAGCAAAAAACAGAACACTGAAAAAGACAATAGGTAAGATTGCTGAAGACCTTGAGGGGGGATATACCCTTGCTGATGCAATGCGAAAACATAAAAAGGTGTTCCCTGACCTTTATGTGAACATGGTGGAGGCAGGAGAAAAGGGTGGAGCTCTTGGAGAAATTCTAATAAGACTTGCAGAATATCTTGAAAAAACTGCAGACCTGCAGAGAAAGATAAAAGGAGCAATGATATATCCCGTTATAGTTATACTTGTTGCACTGATTGCAACAGCAGCTCTTTTGATTTTTGTAATACCTACCTTTGCTGGACTATATGAAAGTTTTGGAGCAGACCTTCCTGGACTTACAAAAATGGTGATAGGACTTTCTAATTTTGTAAAAAAATATATACTTTTCATAACCGGGATCTTAGTTTTAATTTCTGTAGGAATAAGAATCTGGTATGGCACAGACCCAGGTAGGGAAGTAATTGATAGAATCCTATTAAAGTTTCCGATACTTGGTGATCTGATTCATAAACAGGCACTATCAAGATTTTCAAGAACACTTTCAACACTTTTAAGAAGCGGTGTTCCCCTTATTGACTCAATGGATATAACTGCAAAAACAACAGGAAATAGGGTTGTCCAGCATGCTATTGAAAGAGCAAGAAATTCAATAAGAGAAGGTTCTACAATATCATCTCCACTCCAAAAAGCAAGGATATTCCCACCACTTGTTGTTCAAATGGTTCATATAGGTGAACAGGCAGGTACTCTGGATGAGATGTTAATTAAAGTCTCAGAATTCTATGATAAAGAAGTTGATGCTGCTGTTGAAGCCTTGACCTCTGCTCTTGAGCCTCTTATAATGGTAGTCCTTGGAGGTATAGTTGGAACAATGGTTATAGCGATGTATTTACCTATATTCAAACTTATACCAACATTAATGGGAGCCCTCTCTCACTAAAAAAGAGAAAAAGAACTCCTTGAATAGATTACGGGAAGAAAATTTTTTCAGATTAACCCTTTTATTAAGGCCTATAATAGTTTTTTTATCCCTTTTCACAAGTTATTATTTTTTTAACAAAATTTTTGAAATTTCAATTTTGCCTTTTTTCTGGATTTTTATATCTTCCCTTTTAATATCAATTCTATTTTATCTATCTGCAAAAAGAGGAAAGAAATTTCTTTTAACTCACCTCTTTGCAGATATAGCGCTGATTATCGGAATTATGCATTTTACAGGAGGACCAGAAAGTGTTTTTACAATACTATTTTTCCTTGTGATAACCATGGCGTCATTCTTTTTAGAAAAAGAAAAGTATTTTCTATTTTCAATTTATCTTGTATTATCATACAACCTATTTCTTTTTCTATGGACAAAAGGAATATTCAAAGTCCCTTTTGAAGTTGAATTTGAAACCTTTGATGTAATTTTAAGAGGGTATATCACTACTCTTTCCTTTATAATAGCCTTTTTTCTTTCCTATATACTTTCTGAAAGAGCAAGAAAGAGTGAAAAAGAAGCAATCAGGTCTGATATATTATCAAGAGAAATTTTAAAAAATCTTGGAGAAATTGTTATAGTAAAGGAGAGTAAAGGGAAAATTCTATTTAAAAATTCAGACTTTCCGCTTGAGGTTATAGAAAAAGATAAAAACAAAAAAGAGATAAACTTTGGTGGAAAAATTTTTTCTATCAATTACAGAAAATTTGAACTATTCGGAGAAAAAATAGAGATATTTGTATTAAGAGATTTTACAAAAGAAAAAAAAGCAGAAGAGATAATAAAACAGAAGGAAAAGGAGAAATTCTTAACAGAACTTTCACAAGGGCTTGCTCATGAGATAAGAAATCCCCTTGGCATTATCCAGGGTGCTATAACTACACTTGTAAAGATAAAGGATGAAAATAAGAAAAATAAATTAATAAATCTTATTAAAAAAGAAACTGATAGATTAAACACAATTGTAGAAAGTTTTTATAAATATGCAAAAATAAAAACAATAAATAAGGAAAGGTTATCGTTAAAGGCTTTTGTAACTAAAATTGCTGATGAGTATGGAATAAAAAATATTAAAATAAATTCAAACAGAAAATATATTGAGATAGACCCCTATCTAATGAGAATTGCCATATCAAATCTTATAAGAAATGCTCTTGAGGCTGTTAATAATGACACAGAAAAAATCTCCATTGAAGTATCAGAAAAAGAGATATTAATAAAAGATAGGGGTCCCGGGATACCTGAGGAAGAACTTGAGAAAATAAAATATCCCTTCTATACTACAAAAACAGGTGGACTTGGAATGGGACTTCCCTTTACTGAAAGAATATGTGAACTACATGGTTTTAAACTCAAAATAAAAAGTAAAAAGGGTGAAGGAACAGAGGCAATTATTTTGTTAAAATGAAAAGAAGAATACTTGTAATTGATGATGAACCTGCTATGCTGGAATGGATGAAGATTGCCCTTGAGGAAAAATTCGAAGTAATAACCACAAATAATCCAGAGGAAGCCTTAGGGCTTGTTGAAAAAGAAAAACCAGATCTTATTATAAGTGATATTAAAATGCCTAAGATTTCAGGTTTTGAAATACTTGAAACAATTAATAAAAAAAATCCTCATATTCCCTGCATACTTATAACTGCATATGCATCAATAGAATCTGTTATAGAAGCTTTCAGAAAAGGAGCAAAGGATTATCTTGTAAAACCCTTTTCCGAAGGGGAGCTAATTTACAGGATAGAAAAAAATCTCTCCTTAATTAAAAGACATTATGAGTTTATAACCTCTGATGAAAAGATGATAGAAATCAAAAAACTTGCTATAAAAGCTGCAAAAACAGATGTTCCTGTGTTTATTTATGGAGAGAGCGGAACAGGTAAAGAGGTTCTTGCAAGGTTTATTCATGAAAACTCTGAAAGAAAAGAGAAAAAATTTGTTGCAATAAATTGTGCTGCCTTTCCTCAAGAACTCCTCGAATCAGAATTGTTTGGTTATAAAAAAGGAGCCTTTACAGGCGCTATCAGGGATAAAAAGGGGTTATTTGAGTTAGCTCACGGTGGAACACTCTTCCTTGATGAAATATCAGAAATGCCCATGAATTTACAGTCAAAACTTCTAAGGGTCATTGAAACAAAAGAAATAATACCTCTTGGTTCTCTCCAATCTAAAAAAATTGATGTTAAAATCATCAGTGCAACAAATACTGACCCAAAGGAAGCAATTAAAAAAGGAAAACTCAGAGAGGACCTCTATTATAGAATTTCAACATTCCCCATTAAAATCCCACCTTTAAGAGAGAGAAGAAAAGATATAAAAGCATTGGTGGAGTATTTTCTTTATAAAATATCCAAGAAATTTGATAAAGAATTTATAATTGATGATGAAGTTATAGAAATTCTAATGGATTATAACTGGCCAGGAAATGTAAGAGAACTTGAAAATGTTATTGAAAGAGCATGTATAGTTTGTGAGGGAGAACTTATAACAAAAGAACATCTCCCTCCTGAACTTGTTGAAGAATATAGATCAATTAGAAGTTTAAGAGAGCTTGAAGAAAAACTAATCCTTGAGGTACTTGAGGAAGAGGGAGGAAGTATAAAAAGAACAGCCAAAAGACTTGGTGTTCACCCTTCAACAATATATAGGAAACTAAAAAAATTAAAGGAAAGAGATGAATAACAAGGAAAAACTCGTTCAAATTTTCAATAGAATGGCTGATGCACTTGAATTTCTCGGAGAAATACCCTTTAAAGTTCAGGCATACCGAAAAGCAGCAAGGACAATTGAAAATCTTGATAAGGATATTTCTGAAATTGAAGACTTAAGAAAATTACCCGGAATAGGTGAAGGGATAGCAAAAAAGATAAAAGAGTTTCTTGAAACAGGAAAAATTAAAAAGGCAGAGGAAATATTCTCAAAAGTCCCTGAAGGTATACTTGATTTAATGCACATACCTTCCCTGGGACCCAAAACCCTGGCACTTCTCAATAAGGAGTTCGGGGTAAAGGACATTGAATCCTTAAAAAAGGCACTTTCAAATCCCAGACTGAAAACACTTTCAGGAATGGGAGAAAAAAAGGTAGAAAATATAAAAAAAGGGATAGAATTATTCTTAAGCAGTAAGGAAAGATATCTCTTAGGTGAAGTGTATCCAATAGTTAAATCCCTTATTGAATTTCTAAAAAATCATCCTGATACCGAGTTTGTGATACCAGCAGGTTCTTTCAGAAGATTCAAGGAAACAGTGGGGGATATTGATATTCTTGTAACAACAAAGAAGGAAGGCAATTTAACTCATTATTCCACAGAATTTCCAAAAATAAAAAGGGTCCTTGTATGTGGTCCAACAAAATCCTCATTTATTTTAGAAAACGGACTTCAGGTGGATGTAAGAGTTATCCCCTCAGAATCAATGGGAGCTGCAATGCAGTATTTTACAGGTTCAAAACAGCACAATATTCACTTGAGGAGAATAGCAAGGGATATGGGGCTCAAAATAAGTGAATACGGTGTTTTTAAAGATGAAAAAATGATTGCAGGAAAAACAGAAGAGGAACTTTACGGAGTTTTAAAAATGCAATGGATCCCTCCTGAAATAAGGGAGGATGAGGGAGAAATAGAACTTGCTCTTAAAGGAGAAATACCTCTTCTTATTGATTTCAATGATATAAAAGGGGACTTACACATCCATTCAAATTATTCCGATGGACAGAACACAATTCTTGAGATAAAAGAAAAAGCAAGAGAAAGAGGATATGAGTATATTGCAATATGTGACCACTCCCAATCACTAAAATATGCAAAAGGACTTTCTATTGAAAGATTATTAAAAAAGAAGGAGGAAATTGAAAAATTAAACCAAAAGGAAGACTTGCCCTATATAATTTTTGGTGCAGAGGTTGATATACTTCCTGATGGAAGTCTTGATTATCCTGATGAAATTCTAAAACAGATTGATTATGTTGTTGCCTCAGTTCATACAGGATTTAAAAAGGATAATACGGAAAGAATATTGAAGGCGTTTGATAATCCTTATGTTCATGCTCTTTCTCATCCAACAGGACGACTTATAGGTTCAAGAGAATCCTATACCGCTGACTGGGATAAAATTTTTAAAAAAGCAGCAGAGAAGGAAATATGGATGGAGATAAATGCCTATTATGAGCGTCTTGACCTTTATCCCTCTCTTATAAAAAAAGCTAAAAAGTATGGAATAAAATTTGTCATAGGGACTGATGCCCATCACTATAACCAGATGTGGATGATAGAACTTGGTATCGGAACAGCAAGAAGAGGATGGCTTAAAAAAGATGATGTTATAAATACAATGGGATTGAAAGAACTCCTTAGGATCTTAAAAAGGAGAGTTTGAAAGCTCAATAAAACTTAAAATACCTTTATAAACCTCAAATAACTTCTCATAATTTAATGTATGGGGTAAGTCAAACTTTGTATGATAGTTGGGATTTCTTAAAAAAGCAGTATCCGTTATCATTAGCGCCTTAAATCCCCTTCTCCAGAAAGGATAGTGATCTGAAAAGGTCATGCCAGGAATTACAGGTGGAAAAGCAAGGCATTTAACATCAATACAAGTATTTTTCTTAAAAAACTTAACCATTTCTTTCATATAATCTTTCGAGCGTAAGTTACTTATAATACTTATAAAATTTGCAGTATCAGGATAAAAGAAATTCAAAGGAAAGGGATAATCCTGAGAGCCTTTTTTATCAGAATAATATCCAATTGATTCAAGACATATCATAAGCTCTATTTTCTCTTCTCTCCTTAAAATTTCATTTACATAAACTTCAGAACCCATTTGAGGGGTGTCAAAAAAAGGAGGCTCTTCATTCGGGAAAAAGACAAATCTTATATCATAGTTTAAATTCCTATTAGAGAAATATTTCACAAGTTCAAGGAGAACCGAAACACCACTTGCATTATCATCAGCACCGGGTGATTCATAGAAAGTATCATAATGAGCGCCTGTTATAAATATCCTATGAAATCCAGGATTTTCCCTTTTCACTTCAATTATATAAACATCAAAACCATAGGATTTGTAAGAAATCTCTTCAATTTTGTAGTTAAGCCCCTTAACATTCTCAATTATATAATCCTTTGCTTTTAAATAGTTTTTATACTTAAAAACATTCCTTTCCCCTATATTACCTGCGAGAATTTCAATATGTTTTTTTAAATTATTCTTTACCTCAATGATTCCTCAAAGATTTTTATAAAATCTCTATCTTCTATTTTTTCAACAAAAAAGTTAGGAAACCTATTACAAACATAATGATATTCCCTTAAAAAATCATCTATATTATCCCCTCTTATCCCGTACTCTTTAAAACTCTTGGGCAGATTTATTTCCTTATAAAGGGTATCAAGATATTCAAAAATTTCTTCTTTTCCTGGATTTTCTTTGTGCATTAAATAAGAGAAAAATTCTATGATGTTATATTTGTTTTTCTTCCATCTATATTTAAGCCACGGAATCAAAAGTATTGAAAGGCCCGCAGGATGTGAAACATTATCAAAAAATCCTGAAACAATATGTTCAAGCCAGTGCATTTCATGAAAACCACCCATACCCCTTGTTGCTATTCCTGAGAGAGCAAGTCCGGACAAAAGGTGAATATTTTCCCTTGCTTTTTTATTATCAGTTTCCTTTTTCAAAATTCTTATTGATTCTATTACTTTTTTGGCATAAAACTTTGCTACACCCTTTATAATCTCAGCATCCTCTCTTGCAGTAACAAAAGGCTCAAGCATATGTGTTATAATATCAATTGCACAAAGAGAGAGATAATCTTTCTTAAGAGTTTCGGATAAAGAAGGATCAACTATTGAAAAATCTGGGAAAATTTTTTCATCAAAAATCCCCCATTTTCTTTTTTCTTCAGGATTTGAAATTATAGCCGAGGAGTTCATTTCAGAACCTGTTGCAGGTGTAGTAGGTATAAGACAGAAGGGCAATGTATCATTTTCAGGCATCTTCTGGAACATTGTATAATCCCATATATTTCCATCATTTGTTACACATATTGAGATTGCTTTTACAGCATCCATTACACTACCTCCACCAAAACCGAGAATACCCTCAATTTTTTCCTCCTTTGCAATTTCCCCTGCTCTTTCAATTTCATTTGTTTTTGGGTTCGGGGAAATACCATTAAAATGAAAGACCTCTACATTAACTTCTTCGGCAATTTTCCTTATTTTATCAACATAGCCGTATTTTTCTGCAAAAGTTTTTCCTGTAACAAGCATAACTTTTTTTCCGAGAAGAGGTAAAACCTTCCCTAATTCTTTTTCAAAAATTCCATATCCAAACTTATATTTAACAGGTATATAGAGACTTAATGCTTTCAATCTCTATTCTACTGTAACACTTTTTGCAAGGTTTCTTGGCTTATCCACATCACATCCTCTTAAAAGCGCTATATGGTATGCAAGGAATTGAAGTGGAACAATTGTTATAAGGGGCTGTAAGATATATGGGGTATCAGGAACCGGGACAAAATCATCTGAAAGTTTCTTTAAAAATCTATCTCCCTCTGTCCCAACAGAAATAACAGGTGCTTCTCTGGCTTTTACTTCTTCTATATTTGAAATCATCTTCTCATACAATTCATTTCTTGGTGCTATTGCAACAACAGGAAAATCCTTATCAATTAATGCGATCGGACCGTGTTTCATTTCACCTGCAGCATAACCTGTCGCATGGATGTAGGAGATTTCCTTGAGTTTCAAAGCACCTTCAAGTGCTGTTGGATAGAGAAGTCCTCTTCCCATAAACATTGTATTTCTTACATCATAGTATTTTTTTGCAATTTCAGAGATCTCATCTTCTCTTCCAAGAATAAACCTCATCTTATCAGGAATCTTTTTGAGCTCTTTTATTATTCTTTCATACTCTTTTTTATCAACTGTATCCTTAAGTAAACCCACTTCTAATGCAATTACAAGAAGATAGAAAAGTTCTCCGGTATATGCCTTTGTTGAAGCAACACCTATCTCAGGTCCTACATTGATGTAAATTGTGAAATCCGATTCCCTATCAATTGTGCTCCCTTTAACATTTACAAGGGATAAAATAGGAATACCTATCTCTTTTGCTTTTCTGATTCCAGCAATAGTATCAGCTGTCTCACCTGATTGTGATATCCCTATACAAACTGTCTTTTTGTCAGCCAAAGGCTCTTTATATCTGAATTCAGAAGAAAGCTCACATTCTGTAAACGTTTTTAAATATTTTTCAAATAGATATTTACCATAAAGTCCTGCATGAAAACTCGTGCCTGCTGCCTGTATGATTATATGTCTTGCATTCAAAAGCAATTCTTTTGCCTCATCTGGAAGTATCCCGAATTCCCCTTTTTCATTCAACACACGTAAAAGATTATCCTCAATAACCCTCGGCTGCTCATGAATCTCCTTCAGCATAAAATGCGGATATCCTCTCTTCTCGATCATATCTTCCTCCCATTCCACAAAGATAGACCTTCTTCTTTTTCTATTGCGATTAAAATCATAAAACTCAACCTTATTCTCCTTTAATATTACAATTTCTCCATCTTCCATAGGAATAATCTTTCTTGTATGTGAAAGTATAGCAGGTATATCAGAAGCTAAGATATTTTCTCCTTTTCCAAGTCCCACAATCAAAGGAGAACCCATCTTAACCCCTATTATCATATCAGGATGATATTTATTGATAATTGCAAGAGCAAAGGAACCCCTTAACTCTTTAACTGTTTTAATAACACTTTCAAAAAAATCCCCTCTATAATTCTCTTCAAGTAAATGGGCTACAACCTCTGTATCTGTTTCTGAATAAATCTTATGTTTCTTTTCAAGCTTTCTTTTAAGTTCTCTAAAATTCTCTATTATTCCGTTATGAACAACCGCAAATGTTTTTTTACAATCAACATGCGGATGAGCATTTTCATCGGTTGGTTTTCCATGAGTAGCCCAGCGTGTATGACCTATACCTATATTTGAAGGAATAGGTATGCCATTAAGACTTTTAGCTAGTTCACTTATTCTCCCTTTTTTTTTCTTTATCAGAAGTTCACCATTCACAATACTCCCAAATCCAGCAGAATCATATCCTCTATATTCCAGTTTCTCAAGACCCACAAGTATTACACTATCTACATCTTTCTTTCCTATATAACCAACGATCCCACACATTTATTTCAATTTTTCCCTTTTTAGTTCATATTTAACAGTTATGGGAACCCCATAAGCGGTCACCTCAACTATTACTTCTTTATCTGTAATCTCTTTAACATAACCATTTCTCACAGCATCACCTTGCCTTATAGAATAACTCCTTCCATCAGGGGATTCAAAAAGTGCCACAGTTCCTCTTGAACCTTTCATTATACCAACAAGCTTCAAATTGGAAAGGTCTATAACCTCTTCCTCTTTCCTTTCATATCCTTTACCAACAAGGGACACAAAGGGGTCTCTTCTACCACCAGATTCATAATTATATCCCTTTGGTAAGAGTTCCTCCTTAAGTTTTACAGTATCTATTTCCTGACCTAAAACAAAACCTTTCTTAGGAATTTCCTCTGTTTTAGGTATATCCCTTTTGACTTTATCCTTTTTACAAGCAAGAAAGAAAAAGGGAAAACTCAATAAAAGATATAAAATCGCTTTTTTCATCTTTTTACCCTCCTTGGTTTTCTTTCACCAGTTTTTGGGGGTTCAAGCCCAGGAAGAGTACCCACTCTATAAAACTTGGCTACAAAAGAAGCATCACAACTTTTATCATCTAACTTTGACTGTGTTATCTTTATTCCTTCCACTGTAACAAGTCGAGAGAGTGTAGATAACTCTGATATAAACCTTACCAAGGCATGGAAGTTTGATGTTACATCAAGCGAATAAGGTAACTCAGTATATTCACCTTTTGAAACAGGAGCATTTCTCGAAAGTTTGTTTATTTTAACTCCATTCTGGGTGGCTCGCTGTTGAAGAAGATTGATAATCTCTTCTGGTTTTTCTTCTGGAGGTAGTAATTTCAAAGCCTTTTCCCATAGATATTGAAGTTTTTTAATTTCTATTTCGAGCTGAGGCAATCTACTTGCAGCAAGCCTTGCAGTTTGAAGTTCCTTTGACAAATTTGTATATTTCTGATCAAGTGTTTTTATTTTAGACCTCATTTTGCTATAAAAAAGGAATTGGTAAATAATAAATATAAGAATCCCGAGGGCAGCTGTAATTATAAAATATCTGAGCTTATTATCCATTATTTTTCCTCCCTTTCTATTTGCAGGAAAGCCCCTTTAACAGGAATCTGCATGGAAAAAGAAAGATATTCTGTTTCACCATCCTTGGCAACATCAATTTTTTCAAGAATAATATCTTCTCCGAAAATGGGAGAAACTTTCAAGTTCTGAATAAAATCAGCTATAAATAGATTGGAAAAAGAACCTCCTTCAATTTTTATTATATTACCTGAATGATTAAAGGATTTTATCCACACATAGTCAGGAAGCGCCCTTGAAAATTCATCCAGAATCATAACTTCTGTATTTATACTTCTTAAAAGGCTTTTAGCAATATTTACCTTATTTTCAAAATCCTTTTTCTTATTTTCAAGTTCCTTTACCTTCTCCTGAACTTCCCTAAGAGAAACAAGCTCTGTACTGTCCCTGTGTATCTTGGTTTTCAAACTCCTTATTTTAGCATTAGCACTTGAAGAGGATATAAATACCCAAAAAAGAGAAAATCCAAGAATCAGAGTCCCTGCAATCTCATAAATACCTATAGGAGGCAAAGTAATTTTAAACTTTTTTTCAACCTTTTCTTCAGGTGGTAATAAATTTATTTTTATCATACTACCCCCCTTAATGAGAGACCCATTGAGGGAACAAATAAAGCTCCCAAAACTTCAGGTGTTCCCATTTCAAAAAAAGTTTCTGGAATCTCTATACGTTCAAAAGGGTTTAAACGCTCAACCCTCACACCTATTGCCTCAGAGAGATTCTGTGTAAATTCAGGTACAAGCGTTCCACCACCTGATACATATATAACATCTGGTTCTTCCTTTTTTTCTATGTAGGGGAAGGTTCTCCTTACTTCTTCTCCTATATTTGACACATACTCCCTATAAATTTCATAGACAAGAGCAGAACTTGCTTCTTTTTCACCTTTTATAATTCCTTCGCTATCCTGATAGGAAAGATCAAGTCTTTCCTGCATCAAATTTATAAGATTTCTCACACTTATCCTTATATCTCTTACAAGATATGGACCTTTATCTGCAAAGTATAATATTGTTGAGAAACTCTTTCCTACATGGAGTATCCCCTTTATATCTGCATTTTTGGCTATATCAGGATAGTTAAATTCAAATATGTTATAAAGGGAAAAAACATGAACATCAACAATCTCAGGTGATAGACCTGCTGATTTCAGAACCAAAACATAATCCATAACAGCATCATTCCTGGCAGCCACAAGCAAAACCTCCATCTCTGTTTCACTGTAATCAGGATCAATAATCTCACCATCAACTGAAATCTCTGTAGGATCCATTCCAAAATACTGTTCAGCCTGCCATTTAATCTGCTCCTTTATCTCCTCAGGAGGTAATTTATCCATCCTAATTCTTTTTATATTAATTGCTCTGGGATTTGGAATAAAAGACGCAACAGTCTTGATAGAAGGCTTTCTTTCCTGAATGTAATTTTTCAAAACCTCAATTATCATTTCCCTTTCCATAATTTCACCTTCAGCTATAGCTTCTTCAGGCAAATCTCCCTTCCAGAGTTCCTTCACTCTAACTCCTCCCTTTGTTCCTTCAAGGAGCGATATCTTTATCCCTGAGGACCCAATATCAAGTCCCAAAATTCCTTTCTTTTTTCCTAACATAAATTTAAATTAAAATTTTTATAAGAATTGAACTTTTGTCTCATGTTTTTATTATAATATAAAATGGGGAAAAAATCAAAAGAGGTAAAAAATGTTTGAACTTTTGTTTTTAATAATTTTCATATGGCTTTTTCTGTATCTATTATATAAATTTGCATTTAAAGTTGTTCTTACAGAAAGAGTAGGAGAAATAATCCCTGTAAGAAAAATAGAGATCACACCCCCTTTGATTTTTTTAGTCATAGGTGCAGTATTAATACTTTATATTATATCAAGTTTAAGACAGGTCCAAATTGGATATGCTCTCCTTACCTTCAATATATTCACAAAGAAATATGGTGTAAAAGGTGAGGGTATCCAGTTTGTCCCAAGATTTTTTTACACAACTTACCTTTATAATATAAGAAGACAGGAATACACAATGACATCAAGAAAAGGAGAAGGAAATAAAAAAAATGTTGATGACTCTTTATGGTCACCAACAAAGGAAGGATTACAGGTGGGTCTTGACCTCACTTGCTGGTACAGGATACCTATGGAAAATATCACGAATATCCATAAAAATATAGGACCTGATTACGATGAAAAAGTTATAAGACCTGTAATAAGATCAGAAGTAAGGCATGTGGTGTCTTCATATTCTGTAACCGAGATTTATTCTTCCGAGAGGGAAGAGATTCAGAAAGAAATTGAAAGGAGAATTAAAGAGCGTCTTGAAAAGGATGGTTTTCTAATAGAGACAGTTATCTTAAGAGACGTGCATTTCACATCTGATTTTGCAAAAGCAATAGAAGAAAAGCAGATAGCCCAGCAGGAAGCAGAGAGAATGAAGTATCTGCTTGAAAAAGAGGAAAAGGAGGCTGAAAGAAAAAAGATAGAGGCAAAAGGAAAGGCAGAAGCAATTAGAATAATAAGTGAAGAGTTAAAAAAGCATCCGGAATATACAAATTATTTGTATGTGGAGAAACTCTCTGATAAGGTGAAGGTTATAATATCGGATAAAGGAACAATTCTGAATTTACAGGGACTTGATGAGAAATAAAATTGAAGATATACCCGGAACACCCTTAAAACTAATTATAAAAGACAACAAATTTATATCCCTATACATAGAGAAAAAAGGGAAAGAAGTAACTCTTTATACACCTTTCGGAAGTTTTAGAGTGGGAAAAAAATTAAAAATTAAGAAAGAAAATGAAGAAGGAAAAAATGAGGGCAACATAATATCACCGATGTCGGGTAAAATTATAAAAGTTTTTAAAAAAGAAAATGAATCTGTAAAAGAAGGAGAACCATTGTGTGTAATTGAAGCGATGAAGATGCAAAATGAAATAAAAGCAAGTAAAAGTGGAAATATAATAAAAGCAAATGTCAAGGAAGGTAAAATTGTAAAAAAGGGAGAAATTTTATTTTTAATAAAGGGTAATGAGGGATAGAAATTATTTTACACAAGAGGATTTAAAAGATTTGGAATTTCTTGAAGGAGATATGTATCCTGGAAGGTACCCCTTTACAAGAGCAATATACCCTGAGATGTACACAAGAAAATTATGGACTATGAGACAGTATACAGGTTTTGGTACCCCTGAGGAAACAAATGAAAGATTTAAAAAAATGATTAAAGAGGGACAAACAGGTCTTTCCCTTGCACTGGACTTACCCACACAACTTGGTTATGACCCTGACCATCCCCTTTCAAAAGGTGAGGTTGGAAAAGTGGGTGTTTCTGTATGGAGTAAGGAGTCAATGGAAAGGATTTTAGATGGAATTGATATTGATAAAATTTCACTGTCAATGACAATAAATGCAACAGCAGGGATACTGTTTGCCTTTTATCTTTCAATAGCAGAAGAAAAAAATATACCATGGAAAAACTTAAGGGGAACATTGCAAAATGATATTCTTAAGGAATTTGCAGCCAGGGGTAACTATATTTTCCCTGTTAAACCTTCTCTCAAACTTGCTCTTGATGTTGTGGAATTTTCCTTGAAAAACGTTCCAAAATTTTACCCTGTATCTGTAAGTGGGTATCATTATAGAGAAAAGGGGGCAAGCGCAGTTCAGGAAATCGCTTTTACCATAGCAGACGCAATTGAATATGTAAAAGGACTTTCTGAAAGAGGAATTGAACCCGATCTAATAGGCAAAAGGATATCCTTCTTCTTTGCTTCCCATAATAATTTCTTTGAAGAGATAGCAAAATTCAGAGCAGCAAGAAGAATATGGGCAACTGTTATGAGAGAGAAATTTAATGTTAAAGAAGAAAAATCAATGCATTTAAGATTTCATACTCAAACAGCTGGTTCCACCTTACAGGCACAGGAGCCTTTACTGAACATAATAAGGGTTGCTTATCAGGCACTATCTGCAGTACTGGGCGGAACACAGAGTTTACACACAAATAGTTATGATGAGGCACTTTCCTTACCTACAGAAGAATCAGCACTTATTGCATTAAGAACTCAGCAAATTCTTGCCTATGAAACCGGTATCCCATATGTTACAGATCCTCTCGGAGGGTCTTATTACATCGAAAAACTTACAAGAGATATAGAAGATAAAACCTGGAACTTACTGGATAAAATAGAGGAAATGGGTGGTGCTGCAAAGTGTATTGAAAAAGGTCTTTTTAAAGAATGGATAGAAGAAAATGCTTACAAAGAACAGAGGGAGATAGAAGAAGGAAATAAAAAAATTGTCGGAGTAAATATATTAAAAGGAGAGGAAAAAAAGAAAATTAAAATCTTCAAAATAAAAAGTAAGGGAGAAGGGGAAGAAATTAAAAGATTGAAAGAATTTAAGAGGAAGAGAGATAAAGGTAAAGCAAAAGAGGCTCTTTCAGAATTGAGGGATGCCTTAAGAGGAAATGAGAATTTAATGAAATTTATTATAAATTGTGTGAAATCAGATTGCACACTTGGTGAAATAACATATGAAATTGAAAAAATATGGAAAAGGGTTTAATCCCTAAAATACAAAACAAAAAAAAACTATGGATAAAAACATTGAGACAAATTGTGTCCATAGCCCTAAAATTGAATATGAACTGCGAGACATTTCTCCTCCCATCCATTTATCTTCAACCTTTTATTTCAAATCTGCTTCCGAGGGAAGAGAATTATTTGAAGGAAAAAGAGAGGGTTATATATACACCCGTCTTTCAAATCCAACAATAAAAGTACTTGAAGATACTCTTGCGAAACTTGAAAATGGAGAAAAGGCACTATGCTTTAGTTCAGGAATGGGGGCAATTTCTGCTTTAATATTTGGTGTTTTAAATCAAGGAGAAAAAGTAATTTTCTCTGACCCTGTATACGGAGGTACCTATGCTCTTTTCAAACGACTTGAAAGAAAGGGATTCTTTAAATTCAAAGGAATAAAAGCAAAGGAGTTTACAGAAAAACTGGAAAAAGAAATTGATAGAAAAACAAAACTTGTATATATAGAAACCCCTTCAAACCCTACTCTTGATATTATAGATATAGAAGAAGTTGCAAGGATAACAAAGAAAAAAGGTATATTACTTGTGGTGGACAACACTTTCGCAACTCCCTATCATCAACGCCCTCTTGAACTGGGCGCTGATATCGTAATTCATTCTCTTACAAAATATCTGGGAGGGCATACAGATCTTATAGGAGGTGCATTAATAGGAAAAAGGGAACTTATGGAAGAAATTGACAAAGAGGAAAGAGCACATATAGGTGCAATAATTTCTCCCTTTAATGCATGGCTTGTGCTGAGAGGCATAAGAACACTTGCTGTAAGAATGAGGGTTCATTCTGAAAATGCAATGACACTTGCAAAATTTTTAAAGGAACATCCGAAGGTAAAGGAGGTATTTTACCCAGGGCTTGAAAGTTTTGAAGGCCACAAGATAGCAAAAAAACAGATGAAAAAAGGGTTTTCGGGGATGCTATCCTTTATACATAAAAATGGTAAAGATGGAGCAATGAAGTTTATAGATTCATTAGAATTATGTATAAAAGCAGTGAGTTTGGGAGCAGTAGAAACACTTGTGGAACACCCTGCATCAATGACACACTCAACAATGGAAGAAGAAGAACTTATGAATGCTGGGATTCATCCAGGTCTTGTAAGAATATCTGTGGGTATAGAAAATATAGAAGATATAATAAGAGATATTGATAGAGCACTTTCAAAATCCTGAAAAATATCAAAATAGGGGTCATTGGTTCAGGGATAGCAGGAATTCTGACAGCGTATTTTCTTGATAGATTTGGATGTAAAAAAATCACAGTATTTGACAGGGAAGTTCTTGCCTCAGGCACAACAGGTAAAAGTGCAGGTATTGTAACTCTCCACCTTTTTGATGAACTGGATATTGAAATATCAAAAAGAACATTAAGAATTTTAAGAGAGATAAATAAAAAAAGCAAATATAAAATTTTAAAAGAATTCAAAACAGTTACAGGCACAAAAAACAATCTTCTTTTAGATAAACTGACAAAACTTCTTACCAAAAAATTTGTTGAGTATGAAACAAAAAATCTTATAGAGATCAAAAAAGAGTTTCCCTTTTTAAAAGAGGATAAAATCTATATAGTTTCAGAAGATGGTGTATATGTAGACCCAGGAGAACTTTTATATTCAATATACTCCTATTTGAGGGGGAAAAATCATGAATTCAAATTCTTTTATGAACTTAAAAATCTGAAAATTTCAAAGGGAAGGGTGGAAGCAATTGAAACATCAAGAGGTAAGTTTTATTTTGATAAATATATAATTGCCACCGGTATATGGACCAAAAATATACTTAAAAAGGCAGGTATTAAAATTCCCGTAAAACCTTACAGAACACAGACAGCAATAGTTGGTTTACAGAAAGAGATTAACATTCCCATCTATAATGACCTTGATTATAACATTTATATGAGAAAGGAACTTTCTCATGAAATTCTTGTGGGAAATGGAACAGAAACAAAGGAATCAAATATTGAAAACTTTAGGGTATCAAATGATGAAGATTTTATTTTTAATATATCTGAAAAAATAAATAAGATAATAGAAGATGCCGGAGATTTTGAATATAGAGGAGGATGGGCTTTTCTCTGTCTTGCAACACCTGATAAAAAACCAATTGTTTCAAAAGTGAGTGAAATAGAAAATCTTTACGTATTCTGTGGATTCAATGGTATAGGAATAATGCGCGCCCCTGCCCTCTCAGAAATACTCGCAGAATGTGTAATTGATGACTTCCCTTTACCAAAGGAGTTCAGTTTAGAAAGATTTGGAGATATTAAGGATTTTGATATAAAAGAAGGTTTTTATCCTTAATGAAAAAAATCCTGTTTGCAACCCATTCACCCTTTTATATTGGTGGAGAGAGAAGTATGTGGGATGTGCTAAAGGGTATTAAAAATATATATAAACCTTTCCTCCTTGTGCCTAAGGGTGAACTGCAAAAGATGGCTTTAAGGGAAAATATCGAAGTTATTGAAATTCCACTTCCTGAATCTAAAATATGGGAGATAAAGAGAAATATATTTATCCCTGTCTTCAAAAAAGAAATTGTGAAAATAATAAAAGGTTTAAAAAAACTCATTAAAGAATTCGAGCCAGATATAATATACACTCATTCTATGAAAATGCATTTACTTTTTTCACTCCCTATCTTAAGAAATGGTAAAAAACTTGTATGGCATTTCAGAGATATTCCAGAGGAAAGTTCAAAATACATATTTAAAACCTTTTCAATATTTCCTGACAGAATCATTGCTATTTCAAATAGTGTGAAAAAATTTTTCCCCTTTGAAAATAAAGTAAGGGTTGTTTATAACGGAATAAAAGTTCCTGATAAAATAAAGGATAACGGAATAAGAAAGAGAAAATTTACAATCCTTTCAGTGGGAAACATTCAACACTGGAAGGGACAGGATTTGATAGTTGAATGTGCAAAAAGACTAAAAGATTTTGAATTCTGGATTGTGGGAGATTCAATCCATCCTGGGGAAAAAAGATTCAAACAAAAACTCTTAGAAAAAGTAAGGAGGGAAAAAATAGATAATGTTATCTTCTGGGGAAAAAGAGAGGATGTTTTTTCCTTTTATAAAAAGTGTGATATATTTCTTCATGTTCCGAGGGCAAGAGAGGGATTTGGAAGAGTTTTGGTAGAGGCAATGGCTATGAAAAAGCCTGTAATTACAGCGAATGTGGCAGCTTTGCCGGAAATTGCAGGTAATGCTGGTTTATTAGCCAAAAGGGAAGATATTACAGATATATGTAATAAAATCCTTTTACTTTATAAAAATGAAGGGTTAAGGAAAAAACTTTCAGAAGAGGGATATAAAAGATACTTAAGCCTATTTACACCTGAAAAAATGATAGAAGGTGTTTTAAAATGCATGAAAGAGCTCATTTAAAGGGACTTTTTCAGTTCTTTTTAATTTTTTTTCTTTTAATTTTATTTGTATACTTTTCTGCAAGGTATATAGCGCAGGGAGATGTAAGGATACCCTTTTTTTTCTTATTTTCTTTTATTGCTGCTGCTATCGCTACATCAATAAAATGGGGAACCTATTTTATTTTTACCTATATAGTTTTTATGGCTTTTATAAAAAGATTATTATTTAAATTTGCAGGGTATGTTTCTTATGACCCTCTTTATATTGTGCCTGATATTGTTATCCTTATAATGTTTTTGGTTGTATGGAATAAATATAAAAAAAGAATAAGAGAAGCATGGGAAAAAAGCTTTGCCTTTAAAGTCCTTCTTTTTTTACAGTTAATATTTTTTCTCCAAATATTTAACCCTTTGCAGGGAAATCTAATTGTAGGAATAGTGGGCTCAAAATTCCTTTTGATTCCTTCCCTCTGGGCTTACATATCCTTTGGAATAGACAGAAAAATATTAAAAACACTCCTTAAAATTTTAACATGGTTAGGTGTAATAGCCTCTTTATATGCAATTTACCAGTTCCATAAAGGTTTTCCTGATTTTGAAATATTATGGGCTGAGAATTCTGGAATGACCTCCCTTGTAATAGGAGGAAAATTAAGACCCTTCAGTTTTTTCCCGAGTCCTGGTGAATTATCAGGATATCTCTCAACAAATGGATTGATTGAGATTGCTCTATCAGGTGTCTCCTTCGGTTTAATAATAACTATATTCAAACTCCTTATATACGGATTAGCATCCTTTTATACCAACGTGAGAGCAGGTCCATTTGTATTTTTATTCCTTTTCCCTTTTTTACTTGTCCTTAAATCAACAAAAAGAGCTTTACCCACCCTATTAACTTATTACTTTATTCTATTCGGAATACTTGCATTTATATCAAATACTTCTCTTGCAGATATTAAGATAAAAGGAGAGGGATATGAAAGGGAGTATATGGAACATTTCTTACAGGCTTTTGTTGACCCTACTGCTAAAGGTTCCTCCTTTGTTCATAGATTAAAGATCTGGAGAGAGGCAATTTTTGATATGTTAAAAAATCCTGTAGGATACGGTATAGGAGTATCCACACTTGCTGCAAATAAGTTTGGAGGAAGACCAATGCATGCGGAGAGTAGCTTTATATCAATGATTTATTCATGTGGAATATTTGGCTTTCTATCTATAATCTTTTTAACACTTTATACACTTATAAAAGGCTTAATCAGCCTACCCTATAAAGGAGATAAAGTTCTACTTGCAGTATGGATTGGCTATACTTCCATAGTAATGGGGCAATGGATAGTTACCTATTTTCAAGGCGCTTTCTACTGGTTGTCTATTGGAATTCTTTTAAGATGGATAGATTTAAAAGAAGAAATATAAAATATCTTTATCCTCTCTTTGTAATTTTAATTGTAACAATTTCAATTATTGAAATATATCTTCTTTTAAATCTAAAAATAAGAGAGTTTCTTTTCATATTTTTTATAATCTTGGGAATATCAATTATTCTTTTTAATTATAGCACAGGAGTTTATTTTATCCTTTGGTTCATACTATTTATGCCCTTTTTAAGAAGAGTGCTTTTAATTTATCAAGAATATGAACTCATAGAGATTATCTATATGGTTCCTGATCTTTTAATTATTTTTTCCTTTTCCTACATTTTTATTTCTAATATTGAAAATTTCAAAAAGGTTCTGAAGATTCCTGAATTTAAAATCCTTTTTTTTCTTCAAATTATTATGTTTTTTGAAATATTCAATCCTCTTCAGGGGAGTTTGCTTGGAGGTTTTGGCGGAGCCAAGTTTCTCTTGTTACCAACACTTTTATCTTATATCGTATTTATAGACAGAAAAAATCATTTAAAAAGTTTAAAAAAATTCCTTTTTTTCTCGGGTATTATCTCTATCATTTACGCAATTCTCCAGCTTAATATTAAATACTTCCCTTTTGAAAAAATATGGTTAACAAATATTAAAGAGGAATATCCATCAATTTTTGATACTTTTAGTGGAAACATAAGACCCTTTTCTTTTTTTTCAAGTGTTTCAGAATTCGGTCAATTCATGGGGATTTTAGCCCTTGTTTCTCTTTTTTTTATAAAAAGCAATATAAGATATTTATTTTTAATTCTCTTTATTTATGGAATTGTAATTTCAGGAGTAAGGTCAGCACTCTATGCCTTTATAATAACCTCTATCTTTATAATAATTTTTACAAGAACAGAAAATTCAAAAGATTTTTATAAATTTTTATTTATAGTTTTTATCATATGGGTTTTTCTTGTAAATATTTTAAATTTTTCAAATATAGACACAAGAACATACACAGGAAGATTCCTGCAAGGGGTTTTTGACCCATTAAGTAAAAACTCATCCCTTCACCCAAGATTAAATACATGGAAGGAGATATTAATAACCACTTTTACTCAAAAACCCTTTGGTATGGGGCTTGGGGTTGCTACAAGGTCCTCTGTTAGATTTGGTGGATATGTTTCAATCGCAGATTCCACCTTCATGGGTATGTTCTCTGCATGCGGACTTATTGGAGGTTTCTTGCTTATTTACCTTCTAATGTCCATAGTTTTAAAAAGTATAAAATCTGAGAGGGAAAAAAAAAGAGAGATTTTGTTTCCGCTATCACTTATAATCTCAATTTCTGTAGGACAACTTCTAACTCAATATTTGATAGGCGCCCTTTTCTGGGTCTCTCTTGGAATCTGGGTTTATAATTATTATAATTATAAACCCGATAAATATAAAGATGACCATCTGAAAAAAGAAGTTTATGATAAGAAAATATTTTTAAAACAGAATCAGCATAGGATTTAACATAATAAAGGTCTTTTTCCCCTGACTTTAAAGTATAAACTAAAATAAAAGAATCAGGAAGTTCATCAATATCTCTAATATGCTCGAATAAAGTAAACCTTCCCCAGTCAGTAAAATGAATATTTTTTCTCTCCCCCCATAAGGGCAAAAGAAGTTTTGAAATTTCAAAATGGGTTAAAAGAAAATCTCTATAACTTGTATTTTCATAAATTATATCCTTTTCTCTCTGGAATTTATATTGATAGATAAAATGTCTTCTCATCATCACATAAAGAGAAATTGAACCAATTATAAAAAGAGAAATAAAAAACAATTTTTGATTGATCTTTATAATTTTAAAGAGCCTTTCAAGAAAAAAAGAATAACCTATCAAGAGGAGAAGAACAAAGGGAAGAAGAAAGCGTAAACCAACAATTGAAGAAATAAGGTAATTACCTTTAACTTCCCAATGGTAAATATATAGCAAATATAAAGATAAAATCGGTAACATCCCAAAAAGAAAATTACGCATCTCCTTCAATTTCAATATTCCTATGAGTCCTAAAATCAAAAGTAAGGGATAATTAAGATTAAGAAAAATTGTATAGGATTTGAAATTTTTGAAAAAATTTTGAAAAGAAAAATAAATATCAGGATGTTTTCTGCCATAAATAAAAACAAGATATATAAAAATTAAAAATCCACCTGTAAAAAGAGCTAACATGTGAAGAAAAAAATCCTTATATTTTTTATTCTTAAAAGATACCCATGCAAAAGTAAAGGAATAAAGAAAATTAGGTGGTTTTAAAAGAGATAAAAAAAAATTTGAAAAATAAGAAAAGGTTTTTCTTTTTAAATATAAAAATAAAGTCAGACTAAACATAAACAGGGTAGCAAGATCAGGCATAACTGTCCTTGAATAAAAAACAAAAGAGGGATGAAAAAGGTATAATAAAGACCATAAAGGGGATATATTTAGAAGAATCAAAATTCTTGAAAATACCAAAAACCCCAGAATATGCATTAATAGAGGGGAAAGAAAAATAAATTTAAAACCAATTTTATAGGGCAATAGAAGGAAAAGTAAGGAATGAAAAGGAGGATACTTAGGAACAATTCCAGTTTTTCCTCTATGGATAGCAAAACCTTTTGTCCATTCAGGGACAGTAAGTTTTCCTTTTGATAAAGATTCAGCCTGAATTATATATACCCTTTCATCAGCAAAAGAATAAAAAGGAGGGTAAAATTTAAAATAGATGAAGATGAAAGATACTCCTGCAAGTATTAATATTTTGCAATTGAAATCCGCTTTCACTTTTAAATAATATTAAATTTAAAACAAAACCTTCAATAAAAGAGCAGATTTTAAAGGGGGCAAAATAAAAAGCGGATATTTGGAACTTGAATTAAATACCAAATTTGTGGTAAAATATCTATGTGCGGGCGTAGCTCACTTTGGTAGAGCGTCAGCTTCCCAAGCTGAAGGTCGCGGGTTCGAATCCCGTCGCCCGCTTTTTTTAATACGAAAATTTTGTATCATAGAATAAAAACAGGAAGAAAAGAGGGAGTTTATTAAAACTCTCATGAGAATTTTATTTTTCCTTAACTCCCCTTCAAAGGGTGGGCTTGAAATCTATGCTTTAAAAACAGCAAAAGCGATCAAAGAAAAGGGATTTGATGTTTATATCTATATTCATAAAAATTCTGAGCTTTTCACAGAAAACTTAAAGAGGTTGAAATTAAAAGAAACTTTTTTAAAAAATTGGAATGTAGTTCACTTTTTCAGGTCTCAGGATGTAATTTTCGGGACACTATTGAAAGCAGAAAAAAAATTCTTTACAAATATGATGGGTCTTTCAATTCCCAAAAAAGATAGATACCATAAGTTTATTTATAAAAAAATAGATAAAATTTTTGCAATTTCAAAGGCAGTAAAAAAGGAACTTGAAGAAAATTTACCTTGTAAAAAAGAAAAAATAAAACTTCTATATCCGGGTATTGATACCAATTATTTCAAAAAAAATGAAAATTTAAGAAAAAAATTCAGAGAGGGATTAGGGATAAAAGAAAATGAGATTATAATCTCAAACACATCCAGATTTGATATTAAAAAGGGACAAAGGGAAGCAATAATTGTGTTCAATGAACTCTTAAGGAAACACAAAAATATAAAACTTATCCTTCAGGGTGCAATAGAAGAGAAAAAATATTTTGAAGAACTAAAAAAAATAGGAAACAACAATGTTATATTTCTTGATTTTTCGAAGGATATAAAGCCTTTACTTTCTGCCTCAGACATTTATATTTTCCCCTCATATGGAGAGGCACTCGGATTTTCTTTACTTGAAGCAATGAGTATGGAACTTCCCTGTATAGCGTTTGATAAAAGGGCTGTTCCTGAAATAATTGAAGATGGAATTAATGGATTTCTTGTAGGGGAAAAAAATCTAAGAGAAATGCAGGAGAAAATTGAAATTCTTATAAAAAATCCCCACTTAAGAAAAGAATTGGGAGAAAAAGCAAGATGTAAAATAATAAAAAAATTTAACTTTGAAAAATATGTGGAAAATTTAATAAAGTTTTATTAAAGCTTTTCTGCATATACACAAAGATTACTATCTCCTTTTAAAAAAGTAAATTCCTCATCTTTTATCTCCTTCTGTAGAGAAGAAATAAATCTTTCAACATCTTTCTCTTTATTAAAGATACTCTTTATGTAAATTCTGCTTTTATCCCATATTGTTAAAACATTAAAAATTGAAAGGAATTCCCTGAATTTTCCCTTGAATTTATTTCTTTTAAAATCACCATAATAAAAATAATCAATTATTTTAAAGCCATACCTTTTAAGTAAAGCATCAATAGATTTCAAACTATAAATCCTTATATGAAAGGGATTAAAACCAATCCATTTATCTCTTTCTCTTTTTATTTCTTGTGAGCCAGAATTTGGGGTATCTATGAAAAGAACTGTTCCCCTTTTTGAAATTTTTCTTATGCTTTCCATAAAGGAGTGAGGGTTCTTTATATGTTCTAAGAGGTCAATAAGTAAAATCACTTCAAATTTTTTATCCCTTTCTTTTACATATTCCTCAAGGGTTCCATTAAATACATTTAAATCAAACCTTTCTCTTGCATATTTTGAAGCGGTTTCCGAAATTTCAACTCCCTCCACCCTGTAACCAAGTTTATCAAGAAGATAAAGTAAATACCCTTTTCCACAGCCAACTTCAATAATATTAAAATTTTTATTTAAATCCAACTTATAAGATATTCTCCTTAAAACTTTAAAGGCTCTTTTAAACTCTATACTATCATCTCTTATAAAAAAATAGTAATTTTTTTCATATAACTTTTTTAACTCCCTTTCCTTATAGGTAGGGTGATGGAAAAGTAAAAGACAATTTCTGCACTTAAAAATCCTAAAATAATTTTTAATCTCTCTGAATTTTATCTTAATGAACAAATAATTATCCTCTGAATTACACAAGGGACAATTTATACGAATCATAATCAAATATAACACAATTTCCTATTGAAAATAAAAAGAACTTACTTTAAAATTTTAGAGATGATTTTAAACTTCTTAATAATATACATCTGGTCCCAATCCAATTGGTCAGGAGGTGATAGCCAGTTTTATTATTTTGACACAACAAAGTTTTATTATTCTCAAAATATAGACCCCTTCAAGCCCAGTGGAACACTTTCTCTTCCCTATATTTCCTTTACTCTACTTTTTGAACTTGATACTTCTTCAATATCAAGGGTTTCCAGAATTAAAGAAATAGAGGAAAAATTTTATTTTTTAAAATCATATCCGATTGGAAGGGTTTATTATTCAAATGATTTAATAAATTTATACCAATTTCCTGATTACCCGAACCCCGGGGCTTTCCTTCCTGAAATAATTAATGATATTTTAAAAAAAGGGGGGTATTTTATTCTCTGTGGCAAAAGGTTAAATTATGAAAACGGATATATATACAAATTTGACATAAGTTCCAACAGCTTTGTATGGCCCCCTTTACAGCCAAGTGGTGTCCATAATATCTTTAAATTTTTTGATAACTTTCCCCGTAACTTTATAAGTGTTATAAGTGGCAAGCAATATCAGTGGTTAAAATCAAATGATTTATTTTCCACATACCCTGATGTAATTCAGATATTGAATGGAAGATATATAGAAAGAGGAGAAATAGTGCCTGATTATTCACTTTCAGATACCTTTATTGTAGCAATATTTAATTTTAATGGAGAGAGGAACATTTTTTACTCCGATTACAATCCACCTGAAGGCAACTGGTATAACTATTATCCCACATACAGAGCTTTTCAGGTAGGAGAAATTTTATATGATTCCTCATCAAACTATGTTTATATTCCTGTTTCAAAAGCAGAAAGTAGTCTTATAAGGTTATTTAATCCACAAACCAAACAGATTGACACTTCCATATACCTTGATAACTCGGTTCTTTTTAATGGTTTAACAAAGGGAAAGGATAAAAGTTTATACGCAGCAACATTTAAATATGTTTATAGAAGTGTAGATAGGAAAAAATGGTCTCCCATAGGATACATAGGAAATGCATATAGCATATACCAAACAAGTGATTATGAACTTCTTGTAGGAACAATGGGACCTGCAAAGATTTACAAGGCAACCTACCCTTCACAGGGTTATCTTGAATCTTCAGTTTTCATTTCAAGAAATAAAAAAGAGGGCGCTATCTTTTTTGGAAGAGTTTTTGTTGAGGGAGATAATATAGATTATGTTAGAATTCAAATAAGGGGCGATACCCTTGATTCACTTCAATCTGCTCCTTCGTGGGGATTTTTGCCCTTTTTATCCAGTGGAGACACCATAACTCATTTAAATCCTTTTTTGAGATATTTTCAGTATAGGACTATTATTTATAAAACACCTCAAGGTAAAACTCCGAGAATTGATAGAATTTATTTCACCTATGACCTTGATACAACAGGACCTATTATTTCTGAATGTTTTATAAGTGATGGAAACATCTCTCAAAATGGTATTGATTATGACGATAGGCTTTTAATTGTATTCAATGAAAAGACAAATAAACCTTTTATCGACATTTCCGGAATAGATACACTTTTTTATGTTTCAGGAGGACATACTCTATCAGGAAGTGATTCTATCAGGTGGAAAAGCCATGATACTCTCGAAATTTTTGTATATGGTTCTCTTTCACCTCCCTTGCCCGGTGATACAATAAAGATTTTAAAAAAATTCATAAAGGACATATGGGGAAATTCAAGTCTTTCCTATCAAATAATTACAGGTTCTTATGATGATCTTAATCCTCCTAAATTAAAAAGGGTAATCCTTTCTGATGGAGATATCCCTGATGATGGTGCGGGCTCAGGTGATACTGTAAAAATGATTTTCTCTGAAAAAACAGATAAACCTTTTATTTTGCCTGAATCCTTGGATGTGTGGTTTCCTCTCAAAAATTCCTCCTGGTTAAATCTGGGCTATACAATTGAAACCATATGGAAATCAGAAGATACCCTTTTAATTTTGTTTAATGGATTAGGAAGAGAACCTATTTTGAGGGATGATTCAGTGGGTGTTTCATCTTCAAATCCTATAAGGGACCTTGCAGGTAATAGGATAGTAGAGAGGAAAATCAAATCTGAGGGTTCTCTTGATGAAAAAAATCCTGAAATATGTTCTGCAATTTTTTATGATTTTAGACCCTTTGGTCCAAACCCCAATTCAGGTTTTGACCATACAATTATAAAATTTACAGAACCTATAATGTTACTTGATTCAATAAATAAGTTAAACATTGATTCTGCACTCAAACTCTCTTATAATCATTCCTGGTTAAGTGGAAATGGGAACATTCAAAGGATATTACTTTTAAGTGATACCGTGCTTTTAATCCAGTTCTCAACAGATGGAGGAAATCCAACAGTAACAGAAGGTGATACAATTTATCCTGATTCTCTCTTTTTTATAGATAGAAATAAAAATAAAATAAAAGGAATTAAAGTACTTGAGAGGCTAACCAATATTTATGAGGGAAGTGTTAAAAAGGAAGGGATTTCTGTAAAAATAAAGAATAATTTTCTTACAATTATCACACCTTCAAGTATTGAAATGGAAATTTTTGATATATCAGGTAGAAAAATATTTTATAAGAATTATGATAAGGGAGTAAAAGAAGAAAAGTTACCCTTTAAATCAGGCATCTATTTTATTAAGGTAAAAAGGGAAAATAAAAAGGTCTTTGATAATAAGATTTTTATAATAAAAAATTAAATATTTTAAAAATATCTTTTTCTTTCGGTGGAAAGGGTTAGGAGATCTTATTTTGGATACACCCCTTTTAAGAGCAATAAAGGAAAATTTTAGAAATACAAGATTAAATGTTATTACATCTCCTTTAAATAGGGAAATTTTAAAGGGGAATCCCTACATAGATGGAGTTTATCCTGAAAGATCAATTATGGAACTTGCGGGTAAAAAGTGCGACCTTTTTATTGATATGATGGGAAATTCAATGACACTTGTACTCTTTTTTATTTTAAAACCCAGATACAGAATGGGATTTAAAAAGAAAATGCCTCTTTTGAATTTAAAGATACCCTTTGAACCAACCCCTGAATATACAGTAAAACATCGCTTAAGATTGTTGAAATTGCTTAACATACAAAAAATTCCTGAAAATCCACTTCCTGAAACATATCTAAGAGAGGATGAGGAAGCAAAGTTTAAGGAAAATTTCAAGGATTTGATTCAAAAACCCTATATCACAGTATTTCCCTTTGCTTCTGGAAAGGTTAGGGATATAAGGGAAGATATTTTTTCCTTATTGAACGATAAATTAATCAAAGAGGGATACAGAGTAATTTTTATATTTGATGAAAGGGGTAAAGGGAAATTTTTAAGAATTAAAAAACTCTGTAAAAGAAAACCTGAATTTATATTCAAACCCTCTTTAAGAGAACTTATTTTTATCTTAAAACATTCAAAACTTTATGTTGGGCCTGATACAGGTCCCAGACATATTGCAATTTCCCAGAAAACAAAAACACTTACCTTTTTTACCCATACGAATCCTTTAAACTGGACTCCACCTGACTCAAAAAACCATAGAGTATTAACTCCTTTTATAGATTGTCATCCCTGTGAAACGCGTAATCTTAACTACTGTAAGAGGGGTGATTTTAAGTGTCTTTCCTTTTTTGAACCCGAGATGGTGCTAAGTAAAGTTCAAGAGTTATTAAGAGAAGAAAAATTATAAAATAAAAAATATCTATTACTCTCCCGAATTTTACATAAAGGGTTTTATGCTCAAAGAGTAAAACGGTATAGGTAATGACCCCCCTTTTAAAAAGTTCAAGTTCCTTTAAAATTCTTCCCTTTTCATCCACAACACAGCTTATACCACTGCGTGCTGAACGGACAAGGTATCTCCTTGTTTCAATTGTTCTGAAAATTGCAAGATCTCTATGAACTTTTGGACCCAGTGATTTTCCGAACCATCCATCACTTGTAATATTTATAAGCAAATTTGCTCCCCTTTTAACCGCCTCTCTTGAGATTTCCGTAAAAATTGATTCAAAACAGATGGGAGTGAAAACTTTAAAATCTTCAATTTTAAAAATTCTTAAGTCTTTTCCCCTTGAATAGTTACCTTGACCGAACTGCAATTTTCTTAAAATCGGAAGTTTCTCATCATAGGGCAGAGCTTCCCCAAAAGGTGTTAAATGTGTTTTGTAATAATAATCTATTATTTTTCCCTTTTTATCAGAAATAAAAGATGTATTATAGAATTTGTATTTGCCATTTACTTTAATTGCATCCGCATTTCCAAAAATTAAATAAGAACCTGTTTCTTTTACAAAATTTTTTATAACTTTTATTACATTTGTATCAAATCTTGCAAAGGAAGGTATCGAAGATTCAGGAAATACTGAAAGTAAAGCATCTTTTACAAGAAGAGAATCGTAAATTTTTTCAGCCATTTTAAACTCCTCATCCCTTGAGGAAGTAAGGGGAATATTAGGTTGATAAATCGCAACTTTTATTTTTCTAAAAGGTTTTATGTTTCTATTTAAAAGGTAAAAACCATAACCTTCAAGAAATAAAAATAAAATCACTGATAAAAGGATAAACTTTTTGTCCCTTTTAAAAATTGAATAATTTATAAAAACAATAAAAAATGTAATAAAGAAAGGACCTGTAAATTCTATAATTTGAATTAATGGAAGATTGTTTTTCTGGGTAAGAAACATCAAAATCCAAGGAAAACCGAGTTCTGTTTTTGAACGCACTATCTCTAAAAGGGTATAAAATAAAGGTATGGTTAAAAAGGAAAATTTTTTTTTAAAATATTTTTTAAAAAAATAGGTAAAAATTCCAAAATATATTCCATGAACCACAAAAATTAAAAAAACACCAATTGTTATCCAGAAGGCTGATTCTTTTTCAATTTCTCTTAAATTGAAAATCCAGTTTAACTCAAAAAAAGAAAATATGGTTCCGTAAATTAAGCCCCATAAAAAGGAATTTTCAGTATTTTTTATCAAAATAAAAAGGGGGAAAAGGGCAAAAAAGGCAAGAGGAAAAAAATAAAAAGGGGGAAAGGAAAAGAGTAAAAGAATTAGGGAAATAAAAAAGTAGATGAAATTCTTAAAGTTATTTGATTTTATCAATAATTTCAAGGATTTGAATTCCGTCATCAATTGTAAATTTAGGTTTTTCCTTATTTTCAATGCAGTTTATAAAATGTTCAAGAAGTAAGTCAAAAGAAATACGGAAAAAACTCTTCTCTTCTGTTATCCTCGGTGTTATATCGATCAATTGACCAAAATGTTTTTGAACTATTCTAAAAGGAGAAAGGTAAGCATTACCCTCTTCACAGTAAATTTCTACTTGAAATTTATCACTTTCAATAAAGGGGTCCCATAGTGTTTCAATAAGGACCCCTGTTTTATTATTTACTGTGAAATACATGGTTCCTTCCCACTCAATACCTGTCTCCTTTAATCTACTAAAAACCTTCAAAATACTTAAAGGCTTTCTTTTAAAATATGTGTAATATATCTCAAATATATGAACAAGAGTTGAATAAAAAATTGAACCCGCGTAATTGGGGTTTTTCATCCATTCAGGTTCAGAAAATCCGTATCTTTTTTTTCTTCTTATAAATTTTGCATGTATAACATCGCCAAGAGTTTTTTTGTCAAAAACTATCTCCTTAATTTTCAGTATATCAGGTCTCATGGAGTAATTCATAGCAGGAATATAAATCCTTTCAGAAGAGAAAATTTTCTCTTTTAATTGAATTGCCTCTTCTATTTTTAAAGCCACGGGTAATTCACAGAGTGTATGTTTCCCAAAAGTAAGTGAAGCAAGTGACATGGGATAATGCAGGTGATTTGGAGTTGTTATTATAACTGCATCAACATTTTCGTCTGAGAGCAAATCTTCAAAATCAGTATAGATAACATCTGCATTATGTATTTCTTTTGCCTTATAAAGTTTTGCTTCATCCAGGTCACACAGAGCATAAAGATTCGCTTTATCCTTTAATCTCTTTAAAGATGAAATATACCCAATCTGAGCAATGTGACCTACACCAATTATTCCAAAATTTAATTTACTACTCCTCACCTTTTCTGAATAGTTCATCAAGAAGTTTTATTTTATCAGAAAAAACTTTAAAACCTCCAAGAGCATCTTCTACTTTCTCTATTCCCGATTTTAACTCCCTAAGTTCTTTTATAACTTCTTTCATTTTTGCATTCGCTGTCTCAACATCCTGAAGCTCCTCACCAATTGTTTTAATAATATCTGAAAGCTGAGAACACCACTTTTCAAAGAAATGAGGCAAATCCTCAATCTTTGGTAAAATATCAATAAGTGTAATAAACATATCTTTTTCTCTTTCTTCGTATTCAAGATATCTATCTTTGCTTCCTTTCATTAACTTTTCATACTCTTCAAGAGTAGATTTTGTATCCTCAAAAATATTTGCAACAGATGAAAACTCCTGAGTCAGCTTTGTTATAATATTTTCAACAGATTGAGCAAGATTTCCTATTTCTTCTGCTATAATTGAGAATCCCTTCGCCTCTTCTCCCAGCCTTGTTGCTTCTATCGAAGCATTTAGGGACAAAAGCCTTGTTTTTGAAGCATAATCTTTCATAAATTCAATAAACCCTTCTATTTTTTCGAACAAAGAAATAGTTTCAAAAATATTGCCCTTTAATTTTTGAAAATCTTCAATTAGTTTTTCAAAACTCCCCTCTTTCTCTTTTAATCTAAGTAAAATTGATTGAATTTCTCCCCTTTTTCCTTTAAAAAATGCAGCAAAATCTAAAATCTCCTTAGAACCTCTTTCAAACTCACTTGCAACCCCCTCAAGAATTCCAAAATTTTTATTGATTTTATCACTTATCCCCTTAAAAACATTTACACTCTCAAAGAAAGAGAGTTCCAGTTTTGAAATAAAGGAGGAAAATTCCTTTAACATACCAATAACTTTCTGTGACTTTTCCTTTATACTCTCTGATACTTTCGGCATTTCCTGAAGTAAAAGATAAGACCCTATAATTCTTGAAACAAGTAAAGAGACCATCATTAATCTCTCTTGGTCATCCTCTGAAAAATTATCCTTGTATTTTGATTCAAATAGCATAAATCCTCGCAGCTTTTTATCTTCAAAAAGAGGTATGGCTAAAAATGATAAAGTATTATCTGAAACAAAAGAAGGTCTCTCCATGACCTTTTTAACATAAACCCTTTCCCTCTTTTTTATATCCTCAAATACATCCATATTAAATACTTTGTCTTTAAAACTCTCCTCATTTGAATATACACATATAAATTTATCTTTTTCATTTACATAAACCTTCATATAGTCAAAAGAAATATGGGATTTAAGTATTCTGTTAATTTTTCTAAGTGCCCTTTCAAGAGAAAATGTTCCTGCTAAAAAGTTTTCTATTCTGTGTAAAAGGAAGAGCTTATCACCTTTAAGGGATTCTTTAAGGGCTATTACACTTATAATAAAAAGAGGTAAAAGAAGGAAAAATCTTGCAAAATTTCTCTCCATAATTGAGAAATAACATAAAAATATAAAGGCAATGTAAAAGAACAAAAAGGAATGTTCCCAGAAAAGAATATATAAATGTGAACGAATTGAAGCTTTGGATCTCATAATAAGTGGTATATAAAAGAAAAGAGGATATAAGAGCGCAGAAATTAAAGCATAGATCAAAACATTAAAATCACTTAAGAATTTAAAATATCTTATAAGTGAAATAAACAATGCTCCAGAAAGGTAAGAAAGTCCACTATAAAGCGAATCATAAAAAGGGGACTTCATAATCCAAATGCCAAATATAAAGATTGCAAAAAGAGAAGCGAGAGAACCTGATAGTGGGCTAAAATACGAAAAAAAGGTAGTCACTACAGGACAAAAGCTAAGAAAATAAAAATGCCTTATTGGTAATCTTATAAATCTGAGAAAAAATATAAAAATAAAGGCAATTAGAAATAAAGGAAAGGAGAAGAGTGCTTCGCCTTTTGTTTTTAGAAGACCTATATGGAGATAAAGAGAAAAAATTGAAATAGTTAAATGAACCAAATAAAAGAATATCATAGGTTAATTTTAACTCATTTATTAAAAAATTTTCCACATGAAGGACATCTGTAAAATATCCTTTTATTTTTATAGATTTTAAAGGAATATTCAAAACCACATTCAGGACATTTCTTTTCAACAGGTGGGAATACAGAAGTAAATTTACAATCAGGATATTCAGAACAACCATAAAATATGCCTTTTCCTTTCCTTTTTACAAGATAACCTTTTTTGCATTCAGGACATATAAATTTTTTTTCAATATAATCTCTTTTATATTTGCACTCAGGGAAGTTGGAGCAAGAAATAAATTTACCAAACTTTCCCCATTTTACAAAAAGTTTTGCTCCACATTCAGGGCATCTCTCATCTGTTTCCTCCTGTAAAAACTCTTTTTTTAAATCGCTCAATCTTTTCTCTGTTTTTGAAAGTACTTCTTTAAATTTATTCCAGAATTTCTTTAGAAACTCTTCTCTTTTAAGATTCCCCTCTTCAATCTCATCAAGTGAATCTTCCATTTTCTTTGTAAAGTCTACACTAAATATTTCAGGAAACTCTTTAACAAGAATATCACATATCTTTTTCCCGAGTTCTGTAGGAAAAAGAACTCTCTTTTCTCTTTTTACGTATCCCCTCGCGTAAAGTATTTCAAGAGTAGGAGCATAAGTGGAGGGTCTTCCTATCCCCAGTTTTTCAAGTGTCTTAATAAGTTCAGCTTCAGTAAAACGTGGAGGAGGTTTTGTTTCCTTCTCAACAATTTTAACCTCTTCAATTTTAAGTATTTCATCCTTTTCAAGATAAGGTAATATATCATCTTCTTCTTTTTCTTTCCCGAGTATTTTCATAAATCCATCAAAGATAAGCTTTTTACCCTTTATCTCTCCTTCAATTTCTTCGTCTCCGAAAATTACCTTTGTATCTTCAAACCGTGCATCCTCTGCAAAAAAGGAAAGGGTTCTTTTGTAAATAAGGTTATATAACTTAATCTCATCCTCATCAAGATAACCTATTAGAGTTTCAGGGTTTAAATTTAATTTTGTGGGTCTTATTCCTTCATGAGCTCCCTGAATTTTGCCCTTTTCTTTAAATCTTCTTTCTCCCTCAAATACATACTCTTCTCCATAAAGTTCCTTTAACTTATCTTTAATCTGTGGAATCACCTTTTCACTTATTCTTACAGAATCTGTTCTGTGATATGTGATAAGTCCGACTCTGCCCTCAGGTGTTTCCACTCCTTCAAAAAGATTCTGAGCAATTCTCATAGTTTTACCAGGGGAGAATCCAAGAACTTTTGAAGCTGTCTCCTGCAAAGAGGAAGTCTTAAAAGGTAAAGGTGGTGATACTTTTCTTATCTTTTTATTTACATCTTTTATTTTCAATAGAGAATTAAGGATCTTCTCTCTTATCTCTTCTGCCTTATCTTTCTCATTGATCCTTTCAACATCTTTTCCTTTAAATTTTTTAACTTCACCTTTAAATATTTCATTTTCTTTTTTAAAGATAACCTCAACTGTATAGAACTTTTGAGGGACAAACCTTTCAATTTCCCTTTCTCTTTCAACAATCAATCTCAATGCCACTGTCTGAACCCTCCCTGCAGAAAGCCCTTTTTTTATTAATCTCCATAAAAGTGGTGATACCTTGTAACCAACTATTCTATCAAGAATTCTTCTTGAAAACTGGGATTCCACCTTGTTTAAATCAACCTCAACAGGATTTTCAATTGATCTTTTTACCTCCTCCTCTGTTATCTCATAAAAAAGAACCCTCTTTGCATCATCCCTTTTAATTTCTTCTTTTATATGAAAGGCAATTGCCTCACCTTCTCTATCAGGGTCACACCCGATATAAACCTTTTCAGCATTTTTAGCTTCTTTTTTCAGCTGCTCAACAATTTTCTTCTTGTTTTTAATCAAAATAAATTTAGGTTTAAAGCCATCATCGATATCAACTCCGAATTTATTTTCAGGAAGGTCCTTTATATGACCCTTTGAGGCAATAACTTTAAATTTCCTTTTTAAATACTTTTCAATTGTTTTTGCCTTTGTGGGTGATTCAACAATTAAAAGATTCTTTTTTTTCATCTCATTTTTAAAAAGAAAAATAGAGTTAAGACAAACAGGATGATTCCGTTAAAGAGTATAATCTTTGCTGGGTATATCCATTCTGCGAGAATCCCAAAGGGATATGAAATAAGAAGGAACGCTCCATTTAAAAGGAGCTCCTTACTTGCAAAAATTCTGCCTCTCAGTTCTGGGGGAACATTTTCATGTAAAAGGGTATCCTGTGATATCATAACAGGTGAAAGCAAAAGCCCTCCAGAAAAGGAAACTATTCCGATATAAAAAAACTTTTTAAGAAAAGGGAATATTATAAGTATTAAAGAGAGAAGAAAGAAGGAGTATATTATCACACTTTTTCTATCCCATTTATCTCCGAAAGTTCCAAAAAAGAAGGCACCTATTGCCATACCGAAAGCTGTAAGAGCTCCGAGCTTTCCAACTCCTGTTGTTCCATAATCGAGAAATTGCTGAACAACTATCACAATAAGAATATACACTGTAGCTCCAAGGAAAACAAGCACAAGGAGAGAGAAAAGCACAAAGGACACATTTTTATCTTTAAGGATTAATTTAAGTGCTTCTTTTAAGTCCCTTATCGTTTTTTGAAAATAATTCTTCTCTCTCTCAAGAATAAGATGTGCAAGGTGTTCCCTTTTACTTTCCCTTCTGTGGTCAGGAACCACCAAGAGCATCAGGAAAAGACCTGAAACAAAAAATGTAAGGGCATCAAGATAAAACCCAGCCTGCCATCCTTCTATTCTGAATCTTCTCCACATCTCCCAGTCAACAATCAATCCTCCAATGAAAAGTCCAACAACTGTTCCCAATCTTCCTGTTGAGGTTAAAATTGAATTGGCAGCCAGGATCTCTGAAGTTGATCTTAGAAGACTCGGAATAATAGCCATTTTTGCTGAGTTATATAAAATTCCTATGAGAAATGCAAAAAAAACAAGAATATACACAGGAAGTAGATGATTGAAAAACATTACTGAGAGGGGGATCAATATTACAAGAATTGCCCTTGTTATATCACCAAAAACAAGTATGCTTTTCCTGTCCATTCTGTCTGCAATAACACCTGCAATAGGACCAAATATAATTGCGGGCAAGGTAAAGAAAAAGGCAAGATGTGAGAAGGCAAGGGAATGACCGAAGGCAAAAACTTTAACAAGTGCAATAAGAGCCATATGATTAAGTTTATCTCCTATAAGGGAAATTGTTTGAGCAAAGGAATAAATAAGAAAATTTTTATTTCTAATAACCTTTAAAATTTCTTTATTTTTCAATTTTAACCTTTTCCATTATCTCAAAATAATACGATTCAACCTGGTCAGCTATTTTATCCCATGAATATTTTTCTTCTGCCTTTTTTCTTCCTAAAAACCCCATCTTCATTCTAAGATCATCATTTTTAAGAAGATATATCAATTTATCTGCCAGTGCATCAGGATTTTGAGGTTCCACAAAAAAACCCTCCTTTCCATCTTCAAGAACAAACCTATAACCTTCAATATCAGAGGCAACAATCGGGATACCTGAAGCCATTGCTTCAAGAAGAACAATACCTAAGGATTCATAACCTACAGCTGGTGAGCAGAATATATGAGATGAAGCATAAATATAAGGTAATACCTCAAAGGATACTCTGCCAAGGAAAGTTACATTATCCTTTAATTGAATTTTTGCCTTTTGTTTTTCAATTTTAAAAAGGGGACCTGTTCCCACAGCAACAAGGTGTGCATCTTTAACCTCTTTTATGACTCTACAAAAAGCCTTTCTCAGATACTTAAATCCCTTTCTATGTTCAAATCTTCCAACAAATAGAACATTTTTTTTATCCTTTGGTAAAAGTTCATAACCTTTTTTAGAGGGGTTAAATCTTTCCACATCAACACCATTTGGGATGATTCTGTAGTCACCATCAAAATGTCTTTTTATAGAGTCTCTTGCAATAGGTGAAACTGCAATCAAACCATGAATTTTTTTAAATACTTTAAAGAGATATCCTTTAAAAAGTTCATATAATTTTGATGGGTCATGCGCAGCGTGAAATGTGGCAAAATTATAAGTATTTGAATACTTTAAAGCATAATAGGGCATCATCGGAGCAAGGGGACCGTGAGTATGAATAATATCATAATTACCTTCTTCAATAACTTTTTTAATTTTTTTGCCTCCCTTTACAGAAAAGGCTATCCTTCCTACTGACTTATTAATCAAAAGGGGTATCCCTTTTCCTATTCTGATAACATTATCCTCCTCTTTATAATCAGGGTAATCATCTTCATCATAACCACTTGTTAGAATGTAAACCTCATATCCCCTTTTTTCAAATTCTTTTCTTAAATGATAAATATGTTCTGATATGCCCCCTATGTAGGGATAGTATATATCCGAGGCAAAAAGAATCTTGAGTTTTCTTTTCAAATTTTTTTCTTATATTCCTTTATTCCTTCAATAAATATATTAAGTGCTGTATAAAGTTCTTCTGAATTCAACACAAAAGCGATCCTTACCTCTCTATCACCCTTACCATCTGTAACATAAAAACCTGTTGCAGGTGCTACCATTGTGGTTTTTTTATCTCTTTCAAAACCGGTAAGCAAAAACTCTGTATATTTTTCTCCGTCAATGTCCTTTAAATCAACAATTGTATAAAAAGCACCTTGTGGCTTAAAGGAAAAAACAAGGTCAGAATTTAAAAGAATATCCATGGCTATATTTCTTCTCTTCTCGTATTCTTTTCTTGATTTTTCAACAAACTCATCCTCTTCATTTATTACTTTTGTACATGCATACTGCTCAATCATCGGAGCTGATAATCTTGCCTGAAGGAGTTTGAGGATATTTTCTTTAAATTCTTTATTCCTTACAACAATACATCCAATTCTTGCACCACATAGGGAATACCTTTTTGAAACCGAATCTACAACAATTGAAAAATCCGAAGCCTCCTCAAATTCAAGAATAGAATAATGTTTGGATTTTTCATAAACAAATTCTCTATAAACCTCATCTGCAATTATAAAAAGGTTATGTTTTTTTGCTATTCTCACAAGCATCTCAATTTCCTCCTTTGAATAAACCTTACCTGTGGGATTATTGGGATTTGCATAAAGAATTGCTCTTGTTTTGAAGGTTATATATTTTTCAATCTCCTTTTCATCGGGAAGTGCAAAATTATTTTCTAAGGAAGTTGGAATTGGAACAAGCTTAACCCCAGTAATTTTTGCAAAAGTGTTATAATTTGTGTAAAAGGGTTCAAAAATAACTATCTCTTCTCCTTCGTCAGCAACTGAAAAAAAAGAAAAAATAAGTGCTTCACTTCCAGCCGTTGTAACAAAAACATCTTCCTCACTTATCGAATATCCCCTTCTTCTGTAATATCTATACCAGGCTTCTCTAAGCATGGGCACCCCTTCAGATGGAGTATAACTTACAACCCTTTCATTAAATTCTTTTATTGCCTTAAAATAGGATTCAGGAGCAGGAATGTCGGGTTGTCCAATATTTAAATGAAAAACCTTTATTCCTCTTTTTTTTGCTTCATTGGCATAAGAATAAAATTTTCTTATCGGTGAAAATTGCGCTGATTTTATTCTTTGTGACAATTTCATAATATAAGATTTTACCAAAAGGGAATTGAACCATATTTCAAGTTTTAAAATGTTTTTTTAGAGATTCAATTTTATCCTTTGGCTTTACTTCTTTATCTCTTCTCTCATCAATCTTTATAATAACAGAAACTCTCTTTGCACCTACTTTAAAAACTTCTTCCTGCATATCCATTATTGCCTTAAACACTTTCTCCTTCTCACCATAAAGTATTGTAAACATGGGATCTGTCTCATATTCTATATCAGGGTAGTTATCAAGTATCTTCAAGGCTTTTGCAACATATTCTGAAAGGGAAGGAGACCCTGTTCCCAGGGGTGTAATACTAACCGCAGCAATTATTTTTCCCATTTTAATATTTTATTGGAAGATTTCAAATGATGGCAACTCTTTTTTACTTTTCTTTTGTTTTCTCTATATCCTGTTCCAAAGGTATGATAGAGGGACTCTCTTCCTTTTGAATCTCTTCTGAAAATAAGGGGACAATTTGAAAAACATCCTGCCTCGAAATTACTTTTTTACTTTCAGGTAAGCTTATTTTTGAAAGTATAGCTATTAAAATTGCAATAACACCAATTGTTGCACTAATTCCCCATGTCATTTTCTGGAAAAAGGTAGGAGCCCCTCTTACTCCAAGTAAATCATGGGCTCCTCCGAAAAATGCACCCAGACCTCTACCCCTGGGTTGTTGGACCAGTATCACAGCAATAAGTATTATAACCAGAAAAACATGAATTCCAATCAGTATTCCTATCATTATGTATAATTTAAGGTAATTTTAACAAGTTTTGCAAATGAATCACCTTTTAATGAGGCGCCTCCAACAAGTCCACCTGAAATTTCCTCGTTTTTAACAAGAGAATCAAAATTATCGGGATTTATACTTCCTCCATAAAGAACAGGGACTTTTATCCCAAAATTTTTGTTTATAAAATCAATTATAAATTTATGGGCTGATACAGCCTGTTCAGGGGTTGCCACTTTTCCGGTGCCTATCGCCCATACAGGTTCATAGGCGATAATTACCTTTTGTAGTTCTTCTCTTGAAAGCAGTTTGAGTCCCTCTGAAAGCTGATTCTCTAAAATTTTTTCGGTTTCTCCTCTTTCCCTTTCCTCCAAAGTTTCCCCAATACAGAAAATGGGTTCAAAATCCATTTCACACGCCTTTTTCAATTTACTTGCAAGCAATCTATCATCCTCTTTAAAAATCTTTCTTCTCTCAGAATGCCCTATTATCACCTTTTTAACATCTATATCCTTTAAATGGAGGGGTGAAATTTCACCTGTAAATGCACCCTTTTCTTCAAAATACATGTTCTGGGCTCCCACCTCAATTCTTGTATCCGATAAAATTTTTTTTGAAAAATTTATATGTGTAAAGGAAACAAATACTGAGACAGAAACACTTCCAAAATCAGTATTACCCATTTCCTTTAAAAAATCTTCTTTCCATTTTTCTATATCCTCCTTTAACATATTCATCTTCCAGTTACCATAAACATATTTTTTCATTTTCCCTCCTGCTGTATTTATTATAAATATATAGCTAACGGAACTGCAAATTGGCAATACTCACCCAGGTTTATTTTCCCTTTAAAAGTGATTTTATTGGCTCAAAACTTCTTCTGTGTAAGGGGGATATTCCCCTCTTTTTTATCATCTCCACATGGAAATCCGTGTAATAACCTTTATTTAAATCAAATCTGTAATCAGGATAAATTTTAGAAACTGCCTCCATCCACATATCCCTTGTCACTTTTGCTATTATACTCGCCCCTGCTATAACATCAACCCTTCTATCTCCCTTAGGAAGCGCAATCTGCCTTGTTTTAATACCCCTTATTTTAAACCCATCAACAAGAATCAAATCAGGTCTTAAGGGAAGATTTTTAAGAGCCCTTCTCATTGCAAGATAATTTGCCTCCTGAATGCCTATTCTATCTATCTCCTCAGGAAATACAAACCCTATTCCAAATTTAATCTTCCTTTCCATCAACCTCTTCAAAATTTTTTCTCTTTTCTCAGGAGTAAGCATTTTTGAATCCCTGACAAAGGAGATATTCACATCTTCCGGGACAAACAAAGCACAAGCAACTATTGGACCTGCAAGAGGACCTCTGCCTGCCTCATCAATACCAACAGGTCTTTTAGCTTTTATTCCCTTTAATTCTAAAAACCTATAAACCCTTTCCAAATTACTATTTTAGCTCCTTGATTCTTGCCTTTTTACCCTTCTTTTCCCTTATCCAGAAAATTTTAGATTTCCTAACTTTACCTCTCCTTATAACCTCAATTTTCTCAATAAAGGGGGAATGCAAAGGAAAAGTTCTTTCAACACCAATCCCCTGAGTCACTCTCCTCACTGTAAAGGTCTCAGAAAGACCACTTCCCCTTCGTTCAAGAACAAGACCCTCAAAGGGCTGAATTCTTGTCCTTTCAACAAGTTTTTTTGTCTTTGTATCCTCTTTTAACTCAGTGATTTTTACATGAACACGAACTGTATCTCCTGCTCTAAAATCAGGAACATCCTTTTTCAGAAATTTTTCTTCTACTTTTTTTACGAGGAGGTCCATTTTAATTTTCCAATAATTTTATAGGAGAATCGAACTCCTTTATTTTAAATTATATATATTCATTTAATTCTTTTTCAAGTTCTTTTAAAAGATAAATCTCCTCTTCTTTTAAATCAGCATTTTTTAAAAGCTCCTTTCTCTTTAAAAGAGTCTCTTTCAATGCCTCCTTTTTCAAAAATTTTTTAATTTCTGTATGATTACCGGAGAGTAAAACCTCAGGAACTCTTTTGCCTTCAAATTCTCTTGGCTTTGTATAAACAGGATAACCAAGTATCCCTCTTTCAAAGGAGTCCTCTTCCCTTGAATCCTTATCACCAATTGCACCAGGAAGAAGTCTTGCTATGGCGTCAACAAAAACATAGGCAGCCGGCTCTCCTCCTGATAAAACATAATCTCCTATGGAAATCTCATCATCCACATAAAACCTTACTCTTTCATCAACTCCCTTATACCTCCCGCATATTACTGTTATACTCTCTTTCCGTGAAAACTCATGCACAATTTTTTGATTTAAAATTCTTCCCCTTGCATCAAGCAAAATTTTATAACTTTCTTCCTCTATACTTCTTATAGCATTAACAATAACATCAACCCTCAATACCATCCCTCCACCACCTCCAAAAGGTCTGTCATCAACCTCTTTTGGTCCAGGAGCAAATTTTCTCAAATCAATCGCAAAAATATTAAGTGAACCTGAAAGTATTGCCCTTTTAATCGGTCCGAATTTCCTTATCTCATCAAAGAATTCTGGAAAAAGGGTTATAACATATATATTCATTTCTCCTGCAGTTCAATTAAATCACTTGAATCAATTATTATCCTTCTATTTTCTTTATCAATCTTTTTTACATATTTTTCCACCCATGGAACCAAAAATAAAGAACCTTCCTTACTCCTTATATGAAGCCTTTTTAAAAATCGTGATTTTTCAATATCTTCCAGTTTACCTATGCCCCCAAGTTTCTCATCATAAATATCAAATCCAATTATATCTTTTTCAATATACTCATCTTTGTCTTCTTCAAAAAGATCTTCTTTTTTTAAATAAAACTTAATTCCCTTAAGAGATTCTGCCTTTTCCTTAGAATCTATATTTTCAAATCTTACTATGTAGGTTTTACCCCCGCACCTCCTGATTTCTTTTAACTCTAAACTTCTTTCTTCTCCCTTATATGAAAAATACAGTTTCCCTTTTCTTTTTAAAAGATTTATATCTTCTATAAGGAGTTTCGCTAATATATCTCCTTTTTCCCCGTAACTTTTTAAGGCCTTTAAAACAAAAAAAATTTGCACCCAATTTATAGAGTACCACCTGTTCCTGGCTCTATGATATCAAGAAGTGCCCTTTTTCCCTTCTTGGCACCAACAGCACTTATAAGTGTTCTCAGTGCCTGTGCAGTCCTGCCACCTTTTCCTATAACCTTTCCAACATCTGTTGGCCTTACTCTGAGTTCATATATAACAGCTCTTTCACCGGAAACTTCTTTGACTTCAACAGAGTTAGGTTCATCAACCAGATGTTTTACAATATATTCGATGAGGTCCTTAAGTTCAATTTGTTCTTTCATTTTTTACCTCCGCAGGTGTTTCTAAAAAGCGGGAATTGAACCCAAACAAATTTGCACATAGTTAATCAGAAGGCACGGGGGCTTCCTTTTTTGCTCTTTTTACAAGAGATTTTACCCTTTGAGTAAGCTTGGCACCCTTTTTCACCCAGTTATCTAATTTTTCAAGGTTAAGTTTAAAATCTGTATCTCTTCTCGGATCATAAAAACCGAGAATATCTATTATTTTACCCTCCCTTTTATTTCTGGAATCCATAACCACAATACGGTACCTCTCTTCCTTTTTTTTACCAAAGCGGGCAAGCCTTATTTTTACCATGTATTAATAATAAAGGATAAAATATTTTTTTTCAAGTCAATATACAAATTCTCTTATATCATAAACTGCTATTTTTGGTCTTTTCTTTAAATCAAGGGAAGAAAAAAATTCAATTTCCCTTTTAATCTCCTCTTCTGATACCTCACAAGGAAATGTACCTTCAAAAGGATAATATGGTGAAAGATATAAAATATCAGAACTATCAAAAGGAACATCTTTAAGAAGTCTTAAGGTTTCTTCCTTGTGTTCTTCTTCCAATTCTCCTGCAATCCCAAGAAGCACAATTACCCCAATTGAAACACCTGCCCTTTTTAAATTCTCTGTTAATAAAATAAACTCATCAGGGTCAAAAGGCTTATTTAACTTTTTAAGAACCTCTTTGCTTCCTGATTCAAGACCTATATAAACCTTGGAAAGGGAAAAATCTTTAATTTTTTCCCAGAACTCAAAAGATCTTTTTTTACCCGTCCATACATCTAAAAAGGAAGAAATCCTATTTAAATTTCTCTCTTTAAAATTATCTTTTATTATTTCAAGATATTCGAAAATTTTGTCACTCCTGAGTAAAAGGGCATCAGCATCACCCAAAAAAATCCCCCTTCTTGCTGATATTCCTTTACCAAAAAGAGTTCTTACTTTCTCAATATGAGAAATAAATTCATCCCTTTCCAGAATCCTAAATCTTTCTCCCTTATAAAAATTACAGAAGGTGCATTTATTGTAAGAACAGCCTTTTGTAATCTGAATATAAAGAGAAAGATACATATCAGGAGGAACAATTGGAATTCTTCCATAAACCTCCTTAAAATTTTTAAAACTCCTTTCAAAATTTAAAAAACCCCTTTTTAAAAAATCTTCAATTTCTTTTTTCTTTTTATTGAAATACTCATCCTTTAAAATATAACTTGCCCTTTCATAAATTTTTTTCAAAAATAAACCTGAATTATACCTTTTAATATATTTCTTTCCATTAATTCTTCCCTTTTCTATAACTTCACCCGAAAAACCTAATCTGAATCCTTTATTATCAATAAAGGCATAAAGAATCCTTCCTTCATAATCAATAAAAAAAAGTGAATTGTCCCTTCCTGTAAGAACGAGTCCTTCTTTTTTGTAGTAAATCCCAGGAAAACTCTCCTTTTTTTGTCTTGGAAACTTTAACATAAAAAATATTTAAAACCTTTCCACTGGATATCTCCAGTCCTTGTCAAGACACATCCTTGAAATTTTTGTTATTGTTGGGGGTCTTCTTTTATGCTCATTTTTTATTATTCTTTCATACAAATCCCAAACAGCGCTTTCTTCTATTTTTAAAATTCTTGCTGTTTCTCTCACAGATAGTTCAAGATCAACAAGACAGTATAATACCCTATCAATCTGATAATAGGTGTAACCAAGTTCTTCTTCATCTGTCTGTCCCTTCCATAATCCTGCTGAGGGTGTCTTTTTCACAATATCTGCTCTTATATTCACAAATTCTGCAAGTTGCCAAACCTGTGTTTTGTATAAATCACCTATTGGATAAATATCAGCACCTAAATCTCCGTACTTTGTTCCATAACCTAAAAGAAGTTCTGTCTTATTAGATGTTCCTACAACAAGTAATTTTTTTGCATTTGCATAAAAATAGGCATAAATCATTCTTATTCTCGGCTTTAAATTTGCTATTCCTGATTTCAAATCACCCTTTATAAAGGATAATGTCTCTTTAAAGGAATCAAGGGGTTTATTAATAGGTATGATTTCATAGTTTATATTCAATTCCCTACAAAGGTCCTCAGCATCCTTTACATCCTTCTCACTTGTTATCCCTTCTTCCGGTAATATAAGTGCATACGTTTTCTTGTTCCCAAGTGCCATAGAAGCAAGTTTTGAAACAAGTGAAGAATCCACACCCCCTGAGAGGTTTATAACAGCACCCTTGAATCCGAATTTTTCAACCCTTGTTTTTATTGAATTTATAATTATATCTCTTATTAAAGGCAATTCCTCTCTTTTAAATTCAACTTCCACCATTTTCCATCTCGTCATAAGCTTTTAAAAGTTCTTCAAGAATATCCCTTCTCAACTCCCTGAGTCTTGTATCCCTTCTTCTAAGCCTCTTTGCTTCCTCTAAATCAACATTAACAATAAGATAATCCTCCTCAAGGAGTTTTGCTTTTTTAACAATATTTCCACTTGCCGATACATACATTGAGTATCCAAGATATGTGACCCCATCCTGACACCCTGCCTGGTCACAGAATATAAGAGGCAAGATATTATCTCTTGCCCTCTGAATCAAAAAATTCTCCCATATTTCTTTTTTATTCCTCTCAAAGGGAGAAGCTCCCAGAACCACAAGAAGGTCAGCACCTCTTAAAGCCATTGCTCTTGAAGGCTCAGGAAACCAGACATCTTCACATATTAAAATCCCTAATTTTGCTTTCCCTATATCAAAAACAGGAAGCTTTGTTCCCCTTTTAAAATACCTTTTCTCATCAAAAAGTCTGTAATTAACAAGCTGAACCTTCCTGTAATTCCCTATTATTTCGCCTTTATGAATAAGGCACGCAGAATTGTAAAAAAACCCGTAATTATCCTTTTCAACATAACCTATTATTGCATAAAAATCATCTATCTCCTTTTTAATCCTTTCAAGTGATTCAATATTCTCATTCACCTTATCAAGATATATATCACCACTTCCATAACCAAGTGTTGAAAGTTCAGGAGTTAAAAGAAGATGAACCTTTTCCTCCTTTGCCATATCAATTGCCTTTAAAATCTTCTTCTCATTGCCTTCAACATCTCCAAGTTTTGTTGAAAGTTGCGCTATTAAAACCCTTATTTCTTCCAAAGCCCTTTAATAAAAAGGTAGAATATCTCTTTAAGTTTAAAAAGAGAATCAATATCAACCCACTCTTCCTTCCCGTGAATACCATTACCAAGAGGATAAATCATTATACAGGCAATTCCCTTTTCTGAAAAAAATCTTCCATCAGTGGCTCCGTAAATTTTTCCAAACTCTGCTTTTCCTGTAATTTTCCTCACAATTTCGGAAAACTTCTCCACATAGGGATTATCCCTTGGTGTATAAAAGGGTTCTCCATATGAAATAATTTCCATATCAACACCCTTATAATCCTTAAGAAACTCCCTCAACCTTTCTTCAAAACTTTTCACATTCCAGGGAGAGGGAAATCTAAAATCAAGCTCCATCTCACCCTCGGAAGGAACAATGTTTACAGCCTTTCCCGCATTTATTCTACCTAAGGATAGTGTAACCTTCCAGCCCGGTTCCTCAGGAAGACCCTTTTCTGAATCTACCCATTTTCTATACTCTTTATATAAATCTATAAGTTTGTCTGCAGCATTTTCCCCTTCCCATGGGGTTGAACCATGTGCTGACCTTCCCTCTGCCTTAAACCTAACATGCAAAACTCCTTTCCCCTCATTTATTATCTTAAAACCTATCCCTCCATCAGGAATTATAACAAATTTAGGTAAAAGTCCCTTTTCCTTGACCCAGACCTCTACTCCATCCTTAGAACCCACCTCTTCATCTGTTGTAAAAAGAAAACCAATATCCCCTTTTTCCCCCTTTTCTATCATCTCAAGTAATAACTCAATCATACAGGCACATGAACCCTTCATATCAAGTGCACCCCTTGCATATACCCTTCCATTTTTTTCCACAGGTTTAAACTGCTCTTCAGAGTCAGGGGGTACCACATCAAGATGACCTGCAAAAAGTATAGAAGGAGTATAGTTTTTTTTAAAGGAAACATAAAGGGATGGCTTTTCATTTCTTTCTATTCTTTCAATATAAAGATTTTTATCCTTCAAAAGATTTTGAACATAATCTATAACCTTTTTTAATGATCCTTTATCATTGCTTACAGAAGGTATTTTTAAAATTTCTATTAATATTTTTTTTAACCTTACCATTTTAATTTATGGAGATTCGAGCCTGAAGAAATGAGGTAAAATAAATGACTCTCATAAAACTCCTTATCAAGATAAATCTCAACAGCCCATTCACCTTCTAAATAATAACCCTGTGTAACAAGAGAAAATATGGATACTATCTTATTTGAGTCAGAATCAACAATAACTGAATCCTTTGCCAACTTTTCACCATTAGGTTTTACCCAGAAACAGTTTATCTTATGTTTCCCCTTCATTCCCATCCATAAAATCCACAAATTAACTGTATCACCCAAAAAAAATTCATTTGTTATGCCATAGGGTCTTCCATTCACAATCTTCGTACACATCACACTCTCAACGATAAGAGGACCTTCAGGAAACACAACCTCTCTTATTGTTTCAACCTTTGTCTTCTGACAGAAAAAAAGGAAAGAAAAGACCAAAACAAAGAACCTTTTCATAGAATTAAATTAAGATAAAAAAAACAAAAAATCAAATAACAGAGAATTTTACAGATTAATCTAAAAGAGATACTCCATCAAGGTCAGAAGGTTTACTTACTTTCATAAAATCCAGCACAGTGGGTAATATATCTGTTATATTTGCCTTATTCTTTTTTTTAAGATTAACTTTTTGCCCTTTTTGAGAAATTATAAGCACTCCCTCTGTATCATGGTCTCCTGTTTTTTCAGTCATTGATGGTCCGAAAAAACTAAAATCAGGAAAAGGGACCCATGAGGATACATAGGAAAAAAGGTCAAGGGAATAAATTATATCGGGTAATTTCTCTAAATATGGACCCTTATATATTTCTTCCTTTTCCCATACATCAACTTTTATACCAAACTTATCTCCCATCTCTTTGAGTGTTTCAATAATTTCCCTTACTACTTTATCCCTTTCCCTCAAATTAACAGAACCAAAATCAAATCTCACATTATCGTTTACGAAAATAAAACCATAATATCCAAATCCGAATGCTTTTGTTTTATTAAAATCGATATCTTTATATGAAAATCCTATTCTTGAGGCAGTCTTACCAAAACTTTCCTTATCTTTTCTTATAAGTTTTTCAAAACCGAACTTATATACAACTTTTGAAACTCTCAGAGGAGAAAATCCCATTTTATAACTCAAAAACTTTACAGAATTTCTTCCTCCTGTTTTGAGTTTCAAAAAACCCTTATTAAGCAGAAAGGAATTCACATAAAAATGTCCCTTTAATCTCTGGAATCCATGGTCTGACATAATGATAATAAGGGTTCCATCAGGTAGATTTGATATAACCCTTTCTATCTCCTCATCCAACTTCTCATATACCCTTTCAATTTTTTCCTTATCATACCATAACCAGTGTTGTGCATGATCGACAGACATAAAAACTCCAATAAAAAAATCAAATTCATTTTCTTTTACAAGATATTCCATAACTTCACCATGAATCTCAGTTAACTCAATTAAATCTTTTAAAAAGGCATTAGATTTTTTTCTTGAAAATTTAACCTTTTCAGAAATTCTGTATTTAGGGAATCTCTTAAGCAAATTTTTTTTAAACTCTGGGGGAAATGTAAAATTTGAGTTCAAAGAGGGAGTTAGAAAACCTGAAACAAGAATTCCGTTGATTTTCTCAGGTGGGTAGGTAAAAGGGACAAAATATACAATTGATTTTAAATTATTTTCCGAAAGAATATTCCACAACTTTTTTTGCCTTTTCAGTTTCATTGAGGAAATTCTGTATTCAAGATTTTTATCAAACTCATAAAAATCAAGAATCCCGTGTTTACCAGGATTTTTTCCTGTCATAAGGGAAGACCAGGCAGAGGGTGTAAGGGGAGGAATTGTGGTTAAAAGAAAATACTTCTTTCCTTTTTCAATTAAAGCTTTTAAGGTTTTTAGTTTTCCCCTTTTTATAAGAGGGTCAATAAATTTAAAGGTTGCACCGTCAATTCCTATTATACATACAGGGTTCATAAGGGTTTTATTTTAAATTATTTCATATATATTTTGAAAGCAAGAGGGAAATTTCTATAAAATTATAAACCATGAAGGAGGAACAAAAACTTTTCAATGAGGCAAAAAAATTATATGATGAAGGAAAATTTTGGGATGCGATCAGGATAATGAAAGACCTTGCTGAAAAAAGGAAAAACTATGCAGATTTCCAGCATTTTCTGGGTGTTCTTTATTATTCAATCGGAATGATTGATGAGGCAATAGAGCAGTTTGAAAAGGCTTTAAAAATAAATCCTGAATACATAGAAGCCCACCTTTCCCTCTCAATTGCTTTGAATGAAAAAGGAGACTACATGAGGGCAAAAAAGCATTATGAAATAGCAGCGAAACTTGAAAAAGAGGGAGGAAGAATACCTCTATCTCTTAGAAATAATCTTGCAAACACCTATATGAAACTTGGTGACACCTTTTTTGAAGTGGGTGAATATGAAAGGGCAAGGGAGGAATACGAAAGGGCTCTTGAAATCGCGCCTCATTTTCTTGACATCAGAACAAAACATGCAAAAACTTTAATGCAGATGGGAGAAATTGAAAAAGCTATATATTCACTTGAGGAAGTCCTTTTTTTAAATCCAAAATACGAAGATGCAAAACTTCTGCTTGGTATGTGTTATTTTAAAAAGGGCGAAAAGGAAAGGGCAAAAAAATGCTGGGAAGATATTTTAAAAACAAATCCTGAAAACTCAAAAGCAAAAACCTATTTATCACTTTTAGAAAATGAAGGGTGAAAAATTAAGGGAAACACTTAATTTACCGAGAACAAACTTTCCGATGAAGGCATCCCTTAAAAAGAGGGAGCCTAAGATGGTAAAATTCTGGGATGAAAAAAGAATATACAGAAAAATGCTTTCAGAGGAAAGACCTATATTTGTTCTCCATGATGGACCTCCTTACTCCAATGGACATATTCATATTGGAACAGCAATGAATAAAATACTAAAGGACTTCATTGTGAAAAGTAAAACAATAATGGGATACCGAGCTCCTTTTATACCTGGGTGGGATAATCATGGTATGCCTATTGAAAATGAAGTTATTAAAAGGGATAAAGAGGTTCAGGAAATACTTTCAAAAGACCCGCTTTCTCTTAGAAAAGATGAGGTAAGAAAACTTTTAAGGGAAAAATGTAAAGATTTTGCAAAAAAATGGATGGATATTCAGAAAGAGGAATTCAAAAGGCTTTTATGCATGGGTGACTGGGAAAATCCATATTACACAATGAATCCTGAATATGAAGCAGAGGAACTAAAAATATTTGCTGAACTTGTGAAGATGGGGTATATTGAAAGGGGTTATATGCCTCTTCACTTCTGTGCTCATTGTAAAACAGTTCTTGCAATGGCTGAGATAGAGTACAAAGATAAAGTTTCACCCTCAATCTACTTTTTAATGGAGTCTCTTCCGGAAAATGGATTCCCTGAAAATACAAATGCTCTTTTATGGACAACCACTCCATGGACAATCATTTCAAATGTTGCCCTTGCCTTTAATTCTGATTTTCATTATGGAATTATTGAAGTAAATAAAAAAAGATTTCTGCTTGCCCTTGAAACTCTTGACAGAGTGAAAGAGGAACTTAATTTTGAAAAATTCGAAGTAATAAAGGACTTTAAAGGATTTGAGCTTGAGGGAAAAAAATTCAAACATCCCTTTTATAATAGATTATCAGTAGGGGTCCTTGCAGATTTTGTAGAAAAGGAAACAGGTTCAGGAATTGTCCATATCGCACCAGGACATGGTAAAGAAGACTTTGAAGTTGGTCAGAAATACAAATTACCAGTTCTCTCACCAATTGATGAAACAGGAAAATTCACAAAAGAGGCAGAAGGTTTTGAGGGTATGGATACAGATGAAGCTTCAAAAAGAGTAATTGAAATTCTTGAAAAAAATGGGAAACTTGTAAATAAAGGTGAAATAACCCATTCCTATCCCCATTGCTGGAGATGCAAAAATCCTTTAATTTTCAGAGCCACCGAACAATGGTTTTTAAGGGTTGATCACAATAATCTAAGAAAAAAAGCATTAAAGGAGATAAAAAATGTTAATTGGATTCCTCCTTCAACGCGCGAAAGCATTTATAATGCAGTGAATGAAAGACCAGACTGGTGTATTTCAAGACAAAGGGCATGGGGAATTCCAATTCCTGCCTTCAAATGTAAAAAGTGTAACAAAAGTTTTATAGACCCTGATTTTATCTTAAAACTTACAGAACTTGTTAAAGAAAAAGGTTCACAGATATTCTGGGAGGATACCGAGATTCCCCTTCCCCCCTGCCCTGAATGTAAAAGCACTGAAAATCTTGAAAAAGAAAAAGATGTGCTTGATGTATGGATTGATTCAGGTGTTACAAATTTGATTGTTTTGAAGCAAAACAATTTTCCTTGGCCAAGTGATGTATACATTGAGGGACCTGACCAGCACAGGGGTTGGTTCAATGCTTCTCTAATGATAAGTGTCGCAATAAAGGAAAAGGCACCTTATAAGACTGTTATCACTCACGGCTGGACACTTGATGAAAAAGGAAGGGCAATGCACAAATCACTTGGAAATGTAATATCACCGCTTGAAGTTATTGAAAAATATGGAGCAGAAATTTTGAGAGTATGGGCAGCATCCTCGGAGTTCACACAGGATGTGAGAATCTCGGACAATATTCTTAAACTTATGGTTGAGAATTATAGAAAAATAAGAAACACTTACAGATTTATCCTTGGAAACCTCTATGATTTTAATCCTTTTGAGAACCGAATAGAATTTGAAGAAATGTTGCCTCTTGACAGATACATGATGATCAAAACCGATGAGTTCAAGGAAAAAATCCTTAAATTTTACGAGGAATATGCCTTCCATAGAGCCTTTCATCTCTATCACAAGTTCTGCACATTAGATTTGTCCTCCTTTTATCTTGATATCCTTAAAGATAGATTATACACCTTTTATCCTGATTCAAAGGAAAGAAGAAGTGCTCAGCAAGCTTTATACTTTATTCTTAAAACACTTTTAATTCTTGGGGCACCTATCCTTTCTTTCACATGTGAAGAAGCATATCAGGAGCTCCCCTATAAGGAAAAGGAGAGCGTATTTCTTGAGATTATTGAGAAAGAGCGGAAGTATAGGGACGAGGAACTTGTAAAGAACTTTGAATTAATAAGCAAAATAAGGAACATAGTTTTAAAAATGCTTGAAGAAATGAGGATTAAAAAGAAAATAGGTTCCTCCCTTGAAGCTGAAATATATATTGAAGGTGAAAGAGAAGAAGTTTCAAAATATTTTGAGTTTTTACCAGAGATATTCATTGTATCAAGTGTTAAAAAGGGTAAACCCGAAATTTTTGAACTTGAATCAGAATTTGAGAATATAAAAATCTATGCAAGAAAAAGTGAGGGTGAAAAATGTGAGAGATGCTGGAGATATATGGAAGAGGTAAAAAGAAATGAAAAGAAAATCTGTAAAAGGTGTGAGGATGTTCTTTTAAAAATGGGAGAAAGTCATGAATTCTAAGGAACTTGAAAAACTTCAAAAAAAATTAAAAAAGAAAAGGGAGAAAATTTTGAAATTCCTTGAGAAGGCTGAAAGAGACGGAATGAGATGGGGTGAAAGTGGAGAAAGAATCTTTCATCACCACATATCTGATACTGCAACAGATGAGGAACTGAAAGAACTCGCCTTTATGAATGCAACAAGATTAAGAGAGGAACTTGCCATGATTGAAGAAGCGCTTTCAAGAATAAAAGATGGCACATATGGAATATGTTTAAAATGTTTAAAGAAAATCCCCCTCACAAGATTAAGGGCTCTTCCCTTTGCAAGATATTGCCTTAAGTGTCAGAAGGAAATAGAAAAAAGGATTTAAAAGGGATAATGAAAAAATTATTTTTAAGTTTAGGAATAGGAGTTTTGGTTTTTTTTCTTGACCAGTTCACAAAATTACTTGCATTGAAAAACCTTGAATATGGGATACCTTTTGAAATCTTAGGACCCTATTTCCGATTTACCCTTGTATTCAATCCATACGGTGTGTGGGGGCTTCCAATTACAAAGATAATTCCCTATGAACCCGTATCATTATTTGCGATACTTGTAATCCTTTTATTTATTGTCAGGGAGAAATTTTTGCTTTATAATATCTTTTACGGATTTATTTTGGGCGGAGCTATGGGAAATTTGACTGATAGACTGAGGATGAAGGCAGTTGTGGATTTTATAGAAATCGGTATTTCAGAGAATCTTCACTGGCCGATATTTAATCTTGCAGACACCTTCATTACTCTTGGTATCGGAGGTATAATAATTTTTTCCTTCTTTAAAAAAGAAAAATGATTTTTTTATTTTTAATTTTTACATTAAGTCCTAACTCTTATCTTGATTCTCTTTTCTTATCAAATCTTTATAAAAATTTTGAAAGTGAAACACTGAAAAATTTTGATACCCTTGAAGTTAAATTTATCTATCGTAAGGGGAACCTTGTAAGGATTGAAAAAAATGTTATAAAAGAAGATAATGAAATTGAAAATAAAATTTTTGATATTACAAAAAACAATTTAAGTTCAAATCTTGAGCAAAGCACTTTGAGAAGAGGAACCGGTCTCATACCTGAGATAACAATTCCTGTTCCTGTTGAATTACCTTTTGGACTCACAGAGGAGACCAAAATAAAAATAAGCGGTTTTCAGGATCTTTCAATGGGAATTCAAAGATATGACTTTTCAGCCCAATCTTCAACCACACCTCAGGGCTCTTCAAGTCCTGGAATAGTCCTTGAACAGCATCTCAAAGTAAACACAGAGGGTATAATAGGAGGAAAAATTCATATTCTCCTTGATCATGATTCCCAAAGAGAAAGTCAAGATTTAAACACAATTAAAATAAGATACGAGGGAGACGAGGACGAGATAATAAAATATCTTGAAGGCGGGAATAAGATAGGTCAAACAGGAGGAGGATTTTTTGGTTTAGCAGGAAAATTTCAACTTGGACCTCTTGATCTGGAAGGAATAGTTTCAAGAGAGATGGGTAATAAAAAAGAAATAACTTTGAGTAAAGGTGGAGTGATAATAGATACCATTAAAATTGAGGACAAGGATTATGAAAAAAATAAATTCTTTTATTTGCCCTTATCTCCGGGAGATAAAATAGATTCCATATACCTTTTTTATAATGACAATATTGAATCAAATGACACTAACATAATAAATCCTTACAAGGGGAGAATTTTTCTTTATGAAAAACCCGATTCCTTAAGTGATAAAATCTACACCTTTCAGTTATTAAAGCTTGACTCAACTTTCTCCTTTGCCTTTTTCTCTAATGTAATTCAGCTCAAATTATCTAACCTCTCACAGGACTTTATACTTGCTGTTGTCTATAAAACAAAGAATAAGGGATGGATAGGTAAGGTTAACCCTAAGAATCCTTTTGATACAACAAATAGATTTATGCTATTAAGGGAGTTCGGCCTAAATGATTCTTCAGACCCTACCTGGAATTATATGCTCAAAAATATTTATTACATAGGTAAGATTGATCCTGATTCAGGTTCAATAAGAATTGTAAAAGAAGCAACCCCTCGTAATATTGAAACAGAAAAGGGAAAGACATATTTGCAGATACTCGGACTTGATTTAAACGGTGATGGAATACTTGATAGATATATAAATTATGGTGGTGTAAGTGAGTTTCAACCCTACCAGATGGGTTATCTCTTTATACCTCAACCTGAACCCTTTGCATCTGATTTACTTGAGGAAAAAGATGTTATAATTTATAGAACAACATCAGAATCAGCAATACAAAATAGAAATGTAAAATACCTGATTATTGCTGTAACAAAAAGAAGACCAACAACCATCAATCTTGGTTTAACAGGTATTGTTCAGAATTCAGAAGAGGTTTATTTTGGGGGGGAGAGATGGGTAAGGGGTAAGGATTACCTGATTGATTATGATACAGGAATAATGACAATATTAAATGAGGAATATAAAATAGACTTTTCAAGAGAACTAAAAATAAAATTTAATGAAAGAGCCCTTATCCAGACAAAGAAAAGAACATTTATAAATTTAAAGGGAAATTATTACATTACGGAAAATTCTAATTTTACCTTTGGTATAGATTACAGGGGAGAATCAACTGCAGAACAGAAAATAAGATTTGGTGAAGAACCTAAAAATGTTTTGCTTTTTAATTCAAATTTGAATTTAGAAAAGGAGCTTCCCTTTAATCTTTTTTCCTTTGTTCCCTGGTTAAAAACTTCAAAAGACCAGAAATTAAAATTAATAACAAAATTTAATCAGTCCTTTCCAAATCCAAATACAAGGGGATTTGCATATCTTGATGATATGGAATCCTCTACCCTTGAAATTTTTGCTAATTTAAATCATGCAAGCTGGATTTTTGGTTCCTTACCTCCTTATTTAAAAGATACCTTGTTTAATAGTTATTTGAGAACTCCGGCAGATTATCATGAAAAAAATATAATATTTTTTGAAACAAACAAATTTTTAAATAAAGATATATATCCGAATATACCGGGAAGGCAGGGGAATACCTCTGCAAATGTAATGGAGGTTATATTAAGACCAGGAGCAAAGGGAGAAAAAGGGTTTGCCTCTTTAAATCAGCTCATATCATCTGAAGGTGTTGACATAACTCCTTATGAATATTTAGAAGTAATAGTAAAGGGTGATAAGGGAATGATAGGTATAGATATAGGGACAGAGGTAGTAGAGGATGCCTGTTTCAGAGATGCTCAGGGAAATCTCATAGGACTTGGTATCCTTAATTCTGAAGACGGAGCAAACGGTGGTTCATATAATGGAAGGTTTGAAGTAGTGGAGGATGTGGGACTTGATATGATTCCTGATGGAGAACCAGGTGATGCGGGTAATGATAATTATGAATATAGAAACATAGAAAAAATTAATGGAACAGAGGGTAATGGGAGATTAGATACAGAAGATATTGATGGAAACGGATTTAATTTAGATATAGAGGATTGTTACACCTACATAATTGACCTTTCAACTGGTTATTATCAGAACAACAATGGATTCAAATTCTATAAGATACCCCTTCGTGATTATGTGGTAAAATATGGAAACCCTGATCCTTTGAGAATTAGAAAAATAAGAATATTTTTCACAGATATACCAAAGACAGATACAATATATATAGCAAAAATTACAATAACAGGTAACAAATATTTATCAGAGGGGGTTTTTAATTCAGGGGAGCCTGTTCAGGATCCAACAAAGAAATTCACAATTACAACTTACAGCAATCAGCAGGATGCTCATATTTACAAACCACCTCCTGGAGTGGTAATAGAAGTAACTCAAGAAGGTGAAAGTGAGGAAAGAACACTTGTCTTAAGATTTGAAAACTTTGAAAAGGGTGACTATGGAATAGCAACAAGAAAACTTTACAAAGCTCAGGATTACTGGCAATATAGAAAAATAAGTTTTTATCTCAAATCATATCCTGATACTTTAAGTCCTAAACCAACATTTTTCATTAAGTTTACAACAGTTGATACAAGTAACTATTATAAATATGTAATAAAAGATGTGCCTTCCCACTGGACAAAATATGAGATTGACATAGAAAAATTCACCCAGCTAAAAGTTAAAAGGGGAGATAAACATACAGATAAACTTTACACAACTTCCGGATTTTCGGGATATTATGTAAAGGGACACCCGAATTTCAAAAAGATTGATAGATTTATAATCGGAGTAAAAAATGAAAATGATAAGAAAGCAAGTGGGGAGATATGGTATAACGAACTTATCCTTTTATCACCTGATAGTAGGGGAGCCCATTCAATAGAAAATTATGTAAACTTTGATATGGGTGAGATAGGAAATATAAATATAAATTATAAAAAAAGTTCTGCAGGTTTTGCGGGATTGGATCTTCAAAGGGAAACCTTTTCTACAGAGGATATCGGAGTAGGAACAAGAATAAATCTTGATAAAATTATGAACATATCCTTTTTAAAATTACCCTTCAATTATTCAATAAAATCAGGGGAACAATTACCCATTTATCTTACAGGTTCTGACATACGTCTTTCAAGAGAACAGGCTGAAAGAGAAAAAACAAAATCTTTTAGTAACGGATTTAATTTGAGTGTATCAAGAAATGTTGCATCAAAGTCGCAAGAAAAAAAATTAATTGATAGAATTCTTTACTATACTATAGACCCTTTTAATTACAACATATCCCATCAGTATTCAAGAAACTTAACACCAGTAAACAAAGGTTATAGCAAGAATTTTCAGCAAGCATTAAATTATAGTTTGATGATTCCTTTTCAGGGGATAAGGATTTTGGGGCAGAAAATAAATCCTTTGCCCAGAAACATTCAGGCTTCCTTAAGTCATTCAAGGGTAAAAAATAAGAACCTGGTACTTAACCCAATCGATTCAATATGGGTTCAGACAAACGCATACAAGAGAGAGGGAGGAAATACGAGTTATGCAATTTCAGGAATATCTCCCCTTAATCCACTAAGCGTTGATTTTGGTGGAAGAATTGATTATGATCTTGGTTTAAGAAAAGTTACGGGTAGATTCTATGGGAAGGATATAAAAAGGAGTTCCAATTATTCATTAAGATATAGTCCAACACCGCCCCTTTTTATTAAGAAATTCATACCAAACCTTAACTTCAATTACAATTCTACCTTCAATGATGACCATGACCCTATAAACCAAAAGGACAGTTTAAATCCCTTAAGGACAGTAAATAACAACGTAAATTACACAATTCAGGGAAGTTTCAATACCTTTGAAGTAATTTCAGGGATAGTTAGATTGGGAAACAAAGAGGCAATGAAGGATATAAACAAGTTCAGGATGCTTCTTCAGAATATAAATATAAGTTTTACAAGAAATTTAACCTCAAGGTATTTTGACCTTACACGTCCTCCCTCATTTTTATATGAAATTGGAAAAACAATGAATCCACAGGTCGATTACGAGGAGAATATAAATAACAGTATAAATGACTCAAGGAACCTTAATTTAAGCACAGGGACAAGGGTATTTGATATAAATGTGAATCTTTCCTATGGTGAGAGAAAAAATTTCGCATATACCCCCTATCAAAATACAAGGACAATAACAAGGGGACAAAACTTTCCCAATATAAACATTCAGGCAGATTTACTTAATAAAAAAATAAAATTTCTTGATCCTTTACTTTCAAGTTTATCATTCAGAACATCATATAATCTTGATAGATCAAAAAATGAGGGAACAAACATAATTAGTGAACAAAGGAGTAAAAGTTTTGCACCCTTATTTTCTCTTCAGGGAAGAGCAAGAAATGGTATAGGTTTTGGGATTACATACAATAAAAATGAGCAGATAACCCTTTCAAATTCAGGTGGTTTTATTACAGAGCGGAAAGTAATTTCAAATGGATTGAATTTAAGTAGTGATTTTAGTATTTCAAAGTCAGTATCAAAGAAATTATTTGGGGTTTTGAGAGTAAAGTCAGAGGTTAATGTAAATCTAACTTTCTCAAGGCAGGGAAGTAAAACCATAATAAGAGATGTAGAGCAGAATAACAGCACAACAACAAATTTGAATGGGACTTTAAATTTCAAATTTACGGAAGATATAACAGGCAATTTTGGAATTCTTTATAATTCCAACAAGGACAATATTTCAGGTTATACAAATAAAAGATACGAAATAAATTTTGGAGTAAGAATTAATTTCTAACCGATATCTGTTAACCATAACCTCTCATCAGGTGTAAGAAAATTCTTAAGGAAACAGTTTTCATCTCTTGCAAGCAGAGGATCTACATCAAGTAGATTTTTTACCGTGTTTCTGACCTCAATTAATAAATTCTTATCACGGGCAAGGTCTCCGAAATTAAAAGTAAAAAATCCTGATTGAGCAAAACCGAGAATGTTACCTGGTCCCCTTAATTTTAAATCAAGCTCTGATAATTTAAAGCCACAAGAGGTGTTTCTGAAAGCAGAGATTCTCTTTAAGGTTTCTGGAGCCATATCCTTTGAACAGAAAATAAAGCAATAGCCCTTTTCAATCCTTCTTGCTACTCTTCCCCTTAATTGATGCAGGGTGGATAGGCCCAAACGTTCCGCTCCCTCTATTACCATATACTTTACATCAGGAACATCTATACCAACCTCAAGGACAGTGGTTGAAATTAAAACCTTTACTTTTCCATCTCTGAACTTTTTCATAACCTCATACCTTTGCTCCTTTTTCATTCTTCCATGAATGTATGAGACAGGTAAATCTCCTGCCCATTTGTTTTTTATTTCCTCGTAAAGTTCAAGACATGACCTTGTGTTAAGTTTTTCAGATTCCTCAATTAAAGGGGCAATTATATATGCTTTTGCATTTTCCCTTTTTAAAGCATCAAAGAATTTTTTATAAAATTCCTCCCTTTTTTCCCCATAAACAACTTTTGTTTCAACAACACCCCTTCCAGGTGGCATATCTTTTAATGTTATAATATCAAGGTCTCCATAATAGGTTAAAGCAAGGGTTCTGGGAATTGGGGTTGCTGTCATAACAAGAAAATGGGGACTTTCACCTTTTGATAAAAGACGTGCTCTCTGTGACACACCGAATTTATGTTGCTCATCAATTATAACAAGCCCCAGATCTTTAAAAGAAAGTTTTTCTTCAAGTAGAGAATGAGTCCCTATTAAGAACTGGGTTTCACCCCTTCTCACCCTCTCATATATTTCCTTTTTTTCCTTCAGGGACACGCTTCCTGTTAATAAATCATATCTAACATTTAGTTCTTTTAAAAAATTTTCAATAGTTTCAAAATGCTGTTCTGCCAGAATTTCTGTAGGAGCCATGAAGGCTACCTGATATCCATTCTCAATCGCCCTCAAAGCTGAGAAAAGAGCAACAATAGTTTTACCTGATCCAACATCACCTTGAAGCAATTTCCTCATTGCAAGTGGCTTTGATAAATCTATTTCAATTTCCCTTATTGCTTTTTTCTGAGAATCCGTTAATTCAAAAGGCAAGATTTCAAGAAATCTCTTTGTAAGTTCTCCTTTTTTTATAAAAGGATTTGCCTTTTTTCTTTTTCTTTTGTATATAAATAATTTTAAAAAGAAGAAAAAGAACTCCTCGAATTTTAATGTGAATAAACTTTTCTCAAGGAGTTCCTCTGTTTCAGGAAAATGAAGGTTTTTAAGGGCGTCTCTTCTTGAAAGGAGACTGTATTTTTTTCTTATTGGTTCAGGAATAGTTTCAGGAATATAGTTATAATAATTTTGAATTGCTTCATAAATAATCCTTCTTAAAAACTGAGTGTTTACCCCACTATCTTTTCCAAGGGAGGTGTAAATAGGGACAATCTTTCCTGTATGGATTAAATCCTGATTTTTTTTATCGAGAATTTCAAATTCAGGATGAAATATCTGGAAAATCTCTCCGTATCTTCTTATCTTACCGGAAGCCACAAAAACTTTATCAAGGGGAAAATAATTTTTCATATAGGGTGTGTTTACAAAAACAAGCTCTAAAAAACCCGTATCATCTCTGAGAATTACTATGAATAGATTTTTACCCTTTCCTTTTCTTTCTCCTCTTGTAAAAACTTTACCCATAACAACTGCTTCTTCACCTTCTTTCAAATCCTTAATTTTTTTTATTTTTCTTCTGTCAATGTATCTTCTGGGTTTAAGATAAAGAAGGTCATGTATTTTTTTTATTCCTGCTTTTACGAGAATTTTCTTTCTTCTCTCACCTATGCCCTTTAACTTATCTATGCTTATTAAGAGGTCTTTAATTTCACCTTTCACTCAATAACAAAACTTATTATTTTACCTTTTACATAATGAATCTTTTTTATCTTTTTATCAACAAGATATCTCTTTACATTCTGATTCTTTTTTGCGATTTCTGTTGCCTCCTCTTCATCAGCATCAATATCAATTTCAATTTCCCCCCTTATCTTTCCGTTTATTTGAACAGGGATTTTCACCTTTTCTTCTTTTAAAAATTCCTCATAAATTAAAGGCCATTTTGTTTTAACTATGCTTTCTTCTTTTCTTAAAGCCCATAATTCTTCTGAGAGATGAGGAGCAAAAGGGGAAAGGATTTTTATAAGTACATAAATGGAATGGGCAAAAGCAGGGGAACTTTTATCCTTAAATATATAAAGTCTATTAACAAATTCCATCATTGAGGCAATCGCTGTATTAAATCTGAAATTTTCTATATCCTCTGTTACCTTTTTAAGGGTTTTGTAACATGCCTTAAGAATTTCTCTTTCCTCTTTATTTAAATCAGAAGGGGGACTTTCAGGTGCATTTGTAAAAGCACTTTTATTTTCTTCCACTAATCTCTTTACCCTTAAAAGAAATCTCTCTGTTCCCTTTACACCTTCATCTGTCCATTCAAAATCCTCTTCAGGAGGACCTGCAAAAAGGATATAAACTCTTGCAATATCAGCACCTTTATCATTAACGAAATCCCTGATTCTTACAGCATTTCCTGCTCTTTTACTCATCATTTCAAGGTTTCCACTTTCTGTTTTTCTTAAAACCATTCCCTGTGTAAACAACCTCTCAAAGGGCTCAGGGGTATTACAAAGGCCTTCCTCATAAAGAACTTTATGGATGAACCTTGCGTATATAAGATGTCCTGTTGCGTGTTCTACTCCACCTATATAAAAATCAACAGGCATCCATTTTTCCACAAGTTCTTTGTTAAAGATCTCTTTTTCATTCTTAGGGTCAATGTATCTTAAAAAATACCAGGAAGAATCCACAAAGGTATCCATGGTATCAGGGTCTCTTTTTGCAGAAAAACCACATTCAGGGCATTTTACCTTCATAAATTCTTCAGAAGAAGCAAGCGGACTTTTACCTTTTGGAAGGTAATCTACGACCTCGGGTAAAAGTACAGGAAGGTCTTTCTCAGGAACAGGGACAATGCCGCATTTTTCACAGTGAATAATGGGAATAGGGGCTCCCCAGTATCTCTGTCTGGAGATAAGCCAGTCCCTTATTTTGTAAGAAACAGCATAAGATCCAATTCCCCTTTCTTCAAGATATTTATTTAATCTTTTAATACCTTCCTCTGAGGTGAGTCCTGAAAACTCACCTGAATTCACCATTATGCCATATTCTTCCATTGCCGAATCCATTGAATTAACATCAGAGGGTTTACCTTCTTTCTGAATAACAATTTTTATAGGAAGCCCATATGTTTTTGCAAACTCAAAATCCCTTTGATCATGACCCGGGACACCCATCACAATTCCTGTTCCGTAATGGGCAAGAACATAGTCAGCAGTAAAAAGAGGAATTTCCTCTCCATTGATAGGATTAACAGCATAAAGTCCTGTAAAAATGCCTTCTTTTTTTCTCTCCTTTTTTACCCTTTCAATCTCTGATCTTAAAACTGATTCCTCTCTGTATTTTATAAGTTTTTCCTTGTAAGGGGAAATTTCTATTATTTCCTCCATCAATTCATGTTCAGGAGCAATAACGAGGAAGGTAACTCCGTAAATTGTATCAATTCTTGTGGTGAATACAGGTAAATCAATGTTTTTTTCTTTTAATTTAAAAACTACTTTTGTCCCTTCACTTTTTCCTATCCAGTTTCTCTGCATATCAAGAACTTCTTTTGGCCATTTTCCCTCAAGGTATTTCATATCTTCAAGCAATTTATCAGCATAAGAAGTTATTTTGAAGAACCACTGCTCAAGATTTTTCTTTCTGATAGGTGTATTGCATCTTTCACATCTTCCTTCAACTATCTGTTCATTTGCTAAAACCGTTTGACAGGAAGGGCAGAAATTTACAAAGCTTTTCTTTCTATATGCGAGACCTTTTTTATAAAGCAAGAGAAATAGCCATTGAGTCCATTTATAATAATCAGGTTTACATGTAAAAATCTCTCTTGTCCAGTCATAGGAAATTCCCATTCTCTTAATATCACTTCTTGACTCCTCTATATTCCTGAATGTCCATTCTTTGGGATGTATCCCCCTTTTTATTGCTGCATTTTCTGCAGGGAGACCGAAGGCATCCCAACCAAAGGGATGGAGAACATCATAGCCTTTCATTCTGAAATATCTTGCGAGAACATCGGTAATGGTGTAGTTTCTCGCATGTCCCATATGTAAATTACCGGAAGGATAGGGAAACATCCCGAGGATATAAATCTTTTTCTTAGGAACTAAGGGAGCTTTGAAAAAGTTATTTTTCTCCCAGAATTCCTGCCACTTTTCCTCTATTTCATAGAAATTAAATTTTTCCATCTTTTAAGCTGCAAGATATTCTTCTTCCTCTTCAATTTTAGAAAGCACTTTAATTTGCTGAAATTCCCTGAAACCTGTTCCACATGGAATAAGTGAACCAACTATCACATTTTCTTTGAGCCCCTTCAATTCATCTCTTCTTCCATAAAGAGCCGCCTGAGCAAGAACTCTTGTTGTTTCCTGGAAAGAAGCAGCAGATATAAAACTTTCCGTGGAAAGTGCTGCCTTTGAAATTCCCAGAAGAACAGGTGAATAAACAGCAGGTCTTCCACCTCTTTCTCTTGTTCTCTTGTTCTCCTCTTCAAGATGAACAATATTAACAAATTCACCTCTCACAAAGTGCGTATCCCCGGGATCCTCAATCTTTACACTTCTCATCATCTGTCTTACAATTATTCCGATATGTTTGTCATGGATCTTAACACCTGATAATCTGTATACCTCCTGGATCTGGTCAAGAAGAAACTCTTGAACTTCAATTCTTCCTTTAATTCTCAAAACATCATGAGGGTCAATAGGACCAAGTGTTATTGGTTCTCCTGCATTTATTTTCTCTCCATCATCAACAAGGAGGTATTTACTATATGGAATTTTATAGATTTTCTCAAGTCCAGATTCCGAGATAATTTTAACTTCTCTGAAACCCTTTTCCGGTTTTCCAATTTTAACTATACCACTTATTTCAGCAAGGAGTGCTTTATCCTTAGGAACTTTTGCTTCAAAGAGGTCATTAACCCTTGGTAATCCACCTGTAATATCCCTTGTCTTTCCTGCTTCCCTGGGGAGCTTCGCAATAACATCGCCTGCTTTACAAATCTCTCCTTCTCTTACAGTTAATCTTGCATCTTTTGGAAGAGCAATTTCCTCTATTACCTTTTTCTTTGCATCTATAACCTGAATTCTCGGATGTAATTTCTTTGCCCTATCCTCTGTTACTATTATCTCAACCTTACCCTCTTCAGCTGTTTCTATATAGGTAACACCTTCCTCTAAGTCAACAAATTTAATTTCTCCTTCTTTTGTGGCAAGAATCGGTATTATGTAGGGTTCCCATTCACATATTGTACTTCCTTTTTCAACTTCCTCACCATTTTTAACAAAAACCTCTGCACCTTGAGGAACAGCAAAGGATCTTTTAACATTTGGATTATCAATGTGGGAAAGTCTTATCATTCCTCTTTTGGAAATTGCAATTAAGTTCCCTTCACTATTTTCTGAAACTTTCAGGTTCACATACTCTATCTTACCAGGGAAAGGTGCCTCATGTTTTGATTTTTCCATAACTCTTGTTGCAGCACCCCCAATATGGAAAGTTCTCAGAGTAAGCTGTGTCCCTGGTTCACCAATGCTCTGTGCAGCAAGAACTCCGACAGGCTCCCCAATTTCAACAATTCTTCCTGTTCCAAGATGCCTACCATAACATTTTACACAAATTCCTGTTTTTGATTCACAGGTGAGAACATGTCTAACTTTAACTTTTTCAATTCCTAAATCCTCAATTTCCTTTGCTTTTTCCTCTGTTATAAGTTCTCCTACCTTAACAATTATCTCTCCAGTGAAGGGATTTCTGACATTTTCAGCTGCAAAGTGTCCCTCTATCCTCTCTGAGAGAGTTTCAATAACAGTTTCACCCTCTTTTAGTGCTTTCACATCTCTTCCCTGAATTGTTCCACAATCCTCCTCTGTTATTACAACTGCTTGTGCTACATCAACAAGTCTTCTTGTCAGATAACCTGCATCAGCTGTTTTAAGTGCTGTATCCGCAAGACCCTTCCTTGCACCATGGGTTGAAATGAAGTATTCAAGAACCGTCATTCCTTCTTTAAGATTTGATTTAATTGGTGTCTCAATGAATTCACCTGTGAGTCCTACAATTCTTTTGGGTCTTGCCATAAGTCCTCTCATTGCAGCAAGCTGTTTCACCTGGTCAATTGAACCCCTTGCTCCTGAATTCATCATCATGAAAATTGAGTTGAACCCATCCTGGTCCTTTTTCATAAGATCAACCATCTTTTCAGTAATGATATCTGTAACCTCTGTCCATAAATCAAGGATAGCATTATATCTTTCACCAGCTGAAATTCTTCCCTTTGCAAAATCATTTTCAATTTTTTCAAGCTCTTTCTCTGCCTTTTCCAGAATTTTCTTTTTATCAGGGGGCACAATCATTTCATCTAAACCGAATGTCACACCTCCTTTTGTAGCCCACTTAAATCCGAACTCCTTCAATCTATCAAGAGATTCTTCACATTCAAGAGAACCTCTCTCAATATAAATTCTTTTAACAAGATTTGAAAGTTTCTTTTTATCCATCTCTTCATTTATAAATTCAAATCCCTTAGGTAATGCTTTGTTGAATATAATTCTACCCACAGTTGTCTTTTTATTCTTTGAAGGTAGTTCTTCTACTTCAATCTCCGCGTGAAGGTCAATTTTACCGAGTTCATAAGCAAGAATTGCCTCATTAAAGGTGGCAAACCTTTTACCTTCTCCATTTGCACCTTTTTTGAGCTTTGTAAGCCAGTAGAGTCCTATAACCATATCCTGTGTGGGTGCCATAAGAGGTGAACCATGAGCAGGTGATAAGATATTATGTCTTGATAACATAAGAAAATGGGACTCAAGTCTTGCTTCAGGAGAAATGGGGACATGAACAGCCATCTGGTCTCCATCAAAGTCAGCATTAAAAGGTGAGCAAACAAGGGGATGCAACTGTATTGCTTTTCCTTCTACCAACTTTGGGTAAAAGGCTTCAATTGAGACCCTGTGCAGGGTAGGTGCCCTGTTAAGCAGAACAGGGTGGTCTTTCACAATATCTTCAAGAATTTCCCATACCTCAACAGGTCTTTCCCTAATGAGACGCCTTGCACTCCTTAAAGATTCTGCAATAGCTTTTTTCTCGAGTTTTCTCTCAACAAAGGGCCTAAAGAGTTCAAGAGCCATCTCCTTAGGTATTCCAACCTCATTAAGTTTCAAATCAGGTCCCACAACTATAACTGACCTTCCTGAGTAATCTACTCTTTTACCGAGAAGATTCCTTCTAAATCTTCCTTTTTTCCCTCTCAGCATATCGGAAAGGGATTTGTAGGGTTTACCCTGTTTACCCATAACAGGTCTTGATCTCCTTGAATTATCAAGAAGGGCATCAACTGCCTCCTGAAGCAGTCTTTTCTCATTCCTCAATATAATTTCAGGAGCCCCCATCTTCGTAATATTTTTGATTCTGTTATTCCTGTTTATAACTCTTCTGTAAAGGTCATTTAAATCACTTGTTGCATACCTTCCCCCTTCAAGAGGGAAAAGAGGTCTTAAATCAGGGGGTATTACAGGCAAAACTTCGAGAATCATCCATTCAGGTTTATTCCCTGAGTTCAGAAAGGCATCAACAATCTGTAATCTCTTTAGAATTTTCCCTCTCATTTGAGTTGTTTTCTCGGTTCTTAATTTGACTCTTAACTCGGCTGAAAGTTCTTCAAGATCAAGGTTTCTTAAAAGCTTTTTAATGGCAGAAGCACCCATCTCGGCTATGAATCCATCCCTGAATTCTCTCATCAACTCCTCATACTCTTTATCACTTAAGACCTCCTTTTTCTGAATGGGGGTGTCTCCTGGATCAATAACAATATATTTATCATAATAAAGAATGCTTTCAAGGTCTGTTGATGAAATATCAAGTAAAAGGGCAATTATTGAGGGAGGTATTTTATAAAACCATATATGGGCAACAGGAACAGCAAGTTCTATATGTCCCATTCTTTCTCTTCTCACAGAGGAAGATGTAACCTCAACACCACATTTATCACATACGGTTCCCGCAAATCTTTTTCCTTTAAAGGAACCACAAGCACATTCATAATCTTTTACAGGACCAAATATAACTTCACAGAAAAGACCCCCTTTCTCAGGTCTTTGAGTTCTATAATTTATTGTCTCGGCTGATTTTACTTCCCCATAAGACCATGACCTTATCACCTCTGGAGAGGCGAGTTTTATTTTAATTGATTTTAATACTTCCGGTTGAAGCCCTGAAATTGATTGTTTCATTTTTTTAAACCTCCTTAGATTTTTTCCTTCTCAATTTCAACATCAAGGCAAAGTCCTCTTAATTCATTTAATAAAACATCAAAAGATACAGGTAGAGAGGGCTCAGGTGCCTCTTCTCCTCTTATCACTGCTTGATACAATCTATTTCTACCCTTTACATCATCAGATTTTACTGTAAGCATCTCCTGCAAGGTGTATGCAGCTCCATAAGCCTCAAGTGCCCATACCTCCATTTCACCAAATCTCTGCCCACCGAACCTTGCCTTACCTCCAAGGGGCTGCTGTGTTATCATTGAATAAGGTCCAACAGCTCTTGCATGAATTTTGTCCTCAACCATATGAACCAGCTTCATCATATAGATGTAACCAACTGTAATTTCTCTATCAAAAAATTCACCTGTAATTCCATCTCTGAGTTTTACTCTTCCATTAGGTGGAAGTCCAGCTTCTTTAAGCTCTTTTTGAATTTCCTCAATTGTCATACCTTCAAAAACAGGACAGGCATAATAAACCCCCTTTTTCTTTCCAGCCCATCCAAGAATTGTTTCAAGAACCTGTCCTATATTCATTCTTGAAGGGACACCAAGAGGATTTAAAACAATATCAACAGGTGTTCCATTCTCAAGGAAAGGCATATCTTCTACAGGAGCAATTTTTGCTACAACACCCTTATTACCGTGTCTTCCTGCAAGCTTATCACCCACTTTTAACTCTCTCTTCTGAGCAATATAAACCTTAACAAGCATATTAACACCATGAGGAAGTTCATCACCTACTTCAACTGCTTGTTTATTAGCTGTATATTCTTTAGTGACCTCTTCAAGTTTTTCTTTTGCTTTGTTACTTAAATTTATAACCTCTTCTTCTATTTTTTTATCACCCAAAAAACCTTCCTCAAAAACAACATCAAGAAACTTGGTTCCTCTGAAGAAATCCTCACTAAAGGCACTTCCCTTTCTTAAAATTATTTTTCCCCTCTCATTCTTAAGAGAAAGTTTTGTCTTTTTCCCAAGAAGTAAACCTTTTAACCTTTCCCTCAGAATATTCAACACCCTTTCCCTTTTTTTCATAAACTCTTCTTCTACTTTATGTCTTCTCTCTCTTATTATCCTTTTTGCAAGGGGATGGTCATAGTTTCTTGTCAGTATAATAACATCAACAACAACTCCCTGAACCCCTGGAGGGACCCTTAATGAAGAATCTTTTACTTCTTTTGCCTTGTGTTCAAATATTGCTTGAATCAGTTTATCTTCAGGTGAATATTCCCTTTCACCTTTTGGAGAAACCTTACCAACAACTATATCATCGGGTCCAACCTCTGTGCCTATTCTCACAATCCCGTACTCATCGAGATTTTTAATTGCTTCTTCACTAACATTTGGAATATCTCTTGTTATTTCTTCAGGACCAAGTTTTGTTTCTCTCACTGAAATCTCAAGCTCTTTTATATGGATAGAAGTAAAGACATCCTCCTTCAAAAGTCTCTCTGAAACAACAATAGCATCCTCATAGTTATAACCATACCAGGGTATAAACGCAACAAGAAGATTTTTACCAAGGGAAAGTTCCCCCTCGAAAGTAGCAGCATTATCAGCAAGCAAATCGCCTTTTCTAACTTTACAACCGGGTTTTACCCTTACTCTGTGGTGAAGTATTGTTTCCTGATTTGTTTTCTTAAAGTTTGTTAAGTAATAAATATCAAGATCTTCTTCAAAGGGATCCCTCTTATCTGAATGTAAAGGTTTAATGACAATCTTTCTTGCATCTGCTTCAATCACAATTCCATCTCTTTTAGCAAGTAAAACCATTCCTGTATCATAGGCAATTTTCTTCTTTTCCATACCTGTTCCTACAATTGGTGCCTCTGGTTCAAGCAAGGGAACCGCCTGTCTCTGCATATTTGAACCCATAAGTGCTCTGTTTGCATCATCGTGTTCAAGGAAGGGTATCAGGGAAGCAGAAGGAGAAACAAGTTGTCTTGGAGAAACATCCATAAAATCAACCTCTTCTCTTTTAACTGTCGGATATCCGCCTGCATATCTTACAGAAACATATTCAGGAATTATTCTTCCTTCCTCATCAAGGGGAACATCAGCAGGAGCCACTTTATAGTCCTTTTCTTCAACAGGGGTCATGTAAACAATTTCATCTGTAACCTTACCATTTTTAACCTTCCTTAAAGGTGTTTTAATAAATCCAAAATCATCAACAAGCGCATAAGTTGTAAGGGATGTTATAAGTCCGATATTCTGACCTTCAGGAGTTTCTATGGGACATAATCTTCCATAGTGACTGGGATGAACATCTCTAACCTCAAAACCGGCAGTCTGCCTTGTAAGTCCTCCTGGTCCAAGAGCAGAGAGCCTCCTTTTATGGGTTAGTTCGGACAAAGGATTTGTCTGGTCAAGGAACTGAGATAATCTATTGACAGTAAAGAAGGATTTTAAAAGATTTGCAACTATCTTCGGATTAACAAGTTGTCTTGGTGTCAAACCCCTATCTCTTTCCGAAAGCATCCTCTCTTTTATGTTTCTTTGTAATTTCATAAAAGCCATTCTTAGATGATTTGTGAGAAGCTCCCCAACCCTTCTCACTCTCCTGTTCTCAAGATGGTCAACATCATCCGGCCTTTCCTCACCATTATAAAGATCTATAAGTTTTTTAAAAAGAGCAACCAGGTCTTCTTTTGTCAATTCATGAGTATCCTCAGGAATATTAAGTCCGAGCCTTTTATTTAACTTATATCTTCCAACAGCACCAAGTTCCATTCTTACCTTTGAGAAAAAGGTCTCATTAAAGAACTCTTCAGCCTCACTTAAACTGGGAGGAGCTATATATTTAAGTAATCTATAGATTGCAACAAGTGCATCCTCCTTTGTCTTTGCTCTATCATGACGAATTGTTGTAAGTACCACATCAAGCCCAGGAGTTGCAATATTATAAACCTTTATACTTTCATAACCCGCTGCTTCAAGACCAGAAAGAACTCTTTCGGTAACAAGCTCACATGTATCATATAAAAGTTCTCCTTGGGGACCTGTAATTTCCTCTGCAAGTATATAAAGATCAGGCTCAATTGATTTTATATGTTTAACTTCAGGCTCTCCAAAGAAAAACTTTAATATATCGGAATTGGTTTCATAACCCATTGCTCTTATTATTCTGGTAACAGGGAACCTTCTCCTTTTAAGAATTGTAACACCAAATACCTTCTGAACATCAATAGAAAATTCTATCCATGGTCCTCTATATGGCACAAATAATGCAATGTATTTATACCTACCTTCCTCCTGTTCTATATCAAAATAAACCCCAGGGGAGCGATGTAACTGATTTACAATAACCCTTTCTATTCCGTTTATGATGAAGGTTCCCTTATAGGTCATAAAGGGTAAATCAAGGAAAAAAACTTCTTCTTCCCTTACCTTAATTACATCCCCTCTTTCAGGGCTCACTTCTTTCAACCTAAAAGTAACATATACAGGAACACTATATGTCATACTCTTTTCAATACATTCTTCAGGACTGAATCTTGGTTTTAAGACTTTATACTTTACATATTCAAGAATAAACTTTCTACCCGGATCCTCAACAGGAAAAAACTCCCTGAATAAACTCTCAAGTCCCACATTTTTTCTCTTCTTAGGCTCTACATCTGCCTGCAAAAACTCTTTATATGAGGCTAACTGAACCTGTAAAAGGTCAGGTATTGGTAATATTTCTTTTTTTGTTCCTATCCTTTCTATTGGCATTTTTTAAAAAAGAAACTTAACAACCGGCATTGGACCGGTATATATAATAAATTTTTAGATTATCCTCTATATATTTATTTCAACTCCACTTTTGCACCAAGAGCTTCGAGTTTTTTCTTTATTTCTTCAGCTTCTTCCTTCGAGACACCCTCTTTTACGGGTTTTGGAACACTATCAATAAGTTCTTTTGCCTCTTTCAGCCCGAGCCCTGTAATTGCCCTAACTTCTCTTAAAACCTTAATTTTTTCTGAACCCACTTCTTTGAGGATAACATCAAACTCCGTTTTTTCTTCCTTCTCCTCAACAGCTGCCCCAGGCACAGCACCTGGAGCAATAGCAACAGATGGCTGAGCACTAACACCGAATTTCTCCTCAAGTTTTTTAACCAGTTCCGCAAGTTCCAGAACTGATAGGTTTTCTATTCCCTCTATTATCTGGTCAAGTGTTAATTTTTGTGCCATTTTTGAAAAAAGATTAATCAGGGATTAGAACCCTCTTTTTTCTTTTTTATTTCATCCAAAACATATAAAAGGGAGCGCAAAAGCCCGTTTAAAGTAAATACAAGTCCATAGAAAGGACCTTTAAGTCTTGAAAGTAAATTTTGTATTAATATAGCCCTCGATGGGAGTTTTGCAAGTACATTAATATCTTCTTTACTTATTACTCTACCCTCTATATATCCTCCTTTAATCCCCCCTTTTCCTTTTTCTTTTGAAAATTCATAAAAGGCTTTAAGAGGTTCAAGGGGATCCTCATAAGCAATAAGAAGTGCAGAAGCTGAGGTAAGAAACTCATCAAGTCCCTCGATTTTTTGTTCTTTTAATGCAATCTTAAATAATCTGTTTTTCCCAACCTTCAAGAGCCCTTTACTTTCCTTTATTTTCCTTCTCACCACTACCGTCTCAGGCACATTGAATCCTGTAAAATCCACCACATAGATTGCTCCTGCCTCTTTAAGAAGTTCTTTATAACTTTCAACAAGTTTAACCTTTTGTAAGGATGGCATTAGGTTTTCCTCCTTTTTGCTTCTTCAATTGCATAATTTACATCTATTTTCAAACCAGGACTCATTGTTGTGGAAAGAGCAATTTTTTGAACATAAGTACCTTTTACACCCGGGGGTCTTGCATTTAAAACCTCATTTAAAAAGGCATAAAAATTTTCAATTAAATGTTCTTCAAGAAAGGTAACCTTTCCGATTGGAGCATGAATATTACCTGTTCTGTCAACCTTAAAGTCAATTCTTCCCTTTTTAAGTTCAGAAACAACTTTACCAATTTCCTTTGTAACTGTTCCTGTCTTTGGTGAGGGCATAAGTCCTCTTGGTCCAAGAATTTTACCGAGCTTTGACACCTCTTTCATAGCATCGGGTGTAGCAACAATCACATCAAAATCAAGCCAGCCTTCTTTTATTTTATCTATGTATTCCTTAAAACCAACATAATCAGCACCTGCATCCTTAGCCTCCTTTTCCTCTCCACCGGGTGTTAAAACAAGAATTTTTACCTTTTTCCCTGTGCCATAAGGGAGCATACATGCTCCTCTCACCATCTGGTCAGCTTTCCTGGGATCCACATTCAATTTTATGGCACATTCAACCGTTTCAGGAAATTTCGTAGTCGCAAGTTCCTTGAGAATAGGAATAGCCTCCTCTGGTTTATAAAACTTTTTCCTATCGATCTTTTCAAGTAATGAAAGATACCTTTTACTGTGCCTTGGCATTTTTTTTCTCCTTATGATTCAACAATTTCAATTCCCATACTTTTGGCTGTCCCTTCTATAACTCTTATTGCTGCTTCAAGAGAATCAGTATTTAAATCCTTCATCTTCATCTTCGCGATTTCCTCAACATCCTTTTTTGTAACCTTTCCCACCTTCACTTTATTTGGCTCTCCAGAACCTTTTGCAATCTGTGCCTTTTTTTTCAAAAGAACAGACGCAGGTGGTGTTTTTAAAATAAAGGAGAATGACCTATCCTTATAAACACTAATAACAACAGGAATAACAAGACCGGGTTCCATATTTTTTGTAGCCTCATTAAATCTTTTACAGAACTCCATAATATTTACTCCATGCTGACCAAGAGCAGGACCGACAGGGGGGGCAGGATTTGCCTGTCCTGCCGGTATTTGTAATTTAATTTCAGCGATAATCTCTTTTTTCCCTTTCATTTTTTCACCTCAACCTTTCAACCATATCAAAATCCAAATCACTTACCATTGTTGCCCTCCCAAAAATTGTAACAACAACATTTAATTTACCCTTATCAGGGAAAATTTTATCAACAATACCCGTAAAGTTTTCAAAAGGACCCGCAAGTATCCTGACCTTATCTCCAGGCAAAAAGGGACTCTCTGCCTTTCTTCTCTCCTGTTCCTCCCTTATAGTGGAAAGAAGCCTTTCCACCTCCTCTTTTTTCAAAACAGGTATATCCTTCTTAGGGTCTCTCGCAAGAAGAGGTCGCAAACCTGCATAATTATAAAGTATACTTATAACTTCCTTTGCATCTTTTTTTATCTCAACAAGAACATATCCTGCAAAAAGGGGATTTTCATGTGGAATCCTCTTTCCGTCCTTAAGAATTCTTATTTTCGTTTCTGTAGGAACAAGCACTTGCTTAATTTTGTCCTCAAGTTTATTTTCCTTTATAAAATTCTCAAGGATCCTTTTTACTCTCCTTTCTCTTCCTGAAAGGGTCCAGAAAACAATCCATTGAGTTTCCTCTTTTTCTTTAACTCCTGTCATCTTAAAATCACTCCTATTAGCCTTGAAAAAATAAAATCAAGTGAAGCTATAAAAATTGCAACTATTATTGAGAAAACAATAACACCCAAGGTAACATTCATAGTAAGCTTTCTATCAGGCCATGCAACTCTATCCATTTCGGTTTTTACCTCTCTTAAAAAACTAAAAACTTTTTTAATCAATCCCATAATTAATCACTTAATCTTTGTTTCCTTATGAAGAGTATGCTTTCCACACCACCTGCAATATTTCTTTATCTCTATTTTAATCATTTTTTTTTCCTTTGACTTCGTAGTCCTATAATTTCTCCTTTTACAAACAGAACACGCCAAAAAAATAGCCTCCCTCATTTAAAGGTTCTTACCTCCATAATTTAATACAGGCCCGGAGGGATTTGAACCCCCAACCATCGGATTTGGAATCCGACGCTCTACCGAGTTGAGCTACGGGCCTATTAATGGGGTATTTTATTATACACTAATAGATCAATTTTGTCAAGTAAAATTTATTTAATTATACCAAGTCTTTCGTATTTTGTCAAATACTTTTTATATAATAAGGTATGTTTGCTTTCAAGTTCAATTTCTCTTCCTTGAATAAATGCCATACAAACATTTGTTTTTATATCAAGGGGATTTCCATCTGTAACTATGAGAGTCGCATCCTTTCCCTTTTCAATTGAGCCAACTTTATCTTCTATTCCGAGAATTTGAGCAGGATAAAGGGTGATGGCTTTTATTCCCTCTTCAAGGGGCAAGCCGAAAGCGCAGGCAGTTGCCGCTTTATAGGGAAGATTCCTTGAATTTGCTGCTGAAAAAGCATTTGCGGAATTTGCAATGCAGAATTTTACTCCGCTCTTGTAAAGTTTATAAGGGAGGGTAAAGGGTTCGTCATATGGTTCATCTTCTCTTTTTGGATTTGTATGGATACCTGTAACAATAACAGGTATATTTTTTTCTCTTAATTCATCTGCAAGAAGCCAGGAATCGTATCCACCTACAAGTACAATTCTTAGATTTTCGAAATTAGAAAAAAAGCCTATTGTCTCTTTTATCTGAAAATACTCATCTGCATGGACAAAAAGAGGAAGTTCTCCTTTAAGTAAAGGAATCATTGCCTCAAATCTTTCATCGGTCTCATGATAGTGTTTTTTAAATTCTTCTTCTGAGGTTTTTGCCTTTAGATAAGCATAGGCATCTTCAAAAAACTTCTTAATTTTTTTTAATTTTTCCTCGTATTCCCTTTTTATCTCCTCCTCTGATTTAGGTCTCATATAAAATACCTCTGAGGAAGCTTTCTTGGAGGGCCATTTAAGATGAATACCTGTTGGTGATTTTAAGGTCATATCTTCCCATGTCCAACCGTCAAGCATTATTAAAGCAGAGGAACCTGTTATTATCCCTCCTTGTGGAACAATATTTGCAAGCAATATACCATTTGCCCTGGTTACAGGTAAAAGTTCACTATCAGAATTTATAGCAATTTCCACTCTCGCATTTGGATTAAACTCACCTATCTCCATATGATCAAGTGTTGCCTTAACAGTGGATATTTCAACAAGTCCAAGAACTGAATTTGCATCTATAAATCCTGGATAAACATCTTTTCCTTTAAGGTCAATAATAAAGGCATTTTCAGGAATCTTTATATTCTCTCCCACATCAACAATTTTACCATCTTTTATAAGAATTATCCCATTTTCAATGTCACCTCTTTTTATTGTATGAATAACTCCATTTATAAGTGCCAGGTATCCTTTTTGCAAAGGTGCAGGAATCTGAGTATTTGGATATAAAAATGTAAAGATAAAAGCAGAAATTATAAATTTTCTCATTTTTCACCTCCTCTTTTAAATCCTTTGAAAAATTCTGTCATTTTTGAACCTGACTTATATTTCCTTTCCAGGTAATAATTTACAAGTTCTATCTTAAGATTTTTATCCCTTTCCCTCATTTTTAAATCAACCTCTCTATCAAAGTATTTTACTCCCTCAATCCAGGTTTGGGTAACTTTGCTAAAAGGTGATAAAGGGTCCCCATCCCATATTACAAAATCTGCATCCTTTCCCTCTTCAAGTGAGCCCGCATATTTATCAACACCCAGCTGTTTTGCAGGGTTTATTGTAACAAGTTTTATTGCTTCTTCAGGGGAGAGTCCGCCGTATCTTATTGCTTTTGCTGCCTCTGTATTTAATCTTCTGGCAAGTTCACTGAAGTCAGAGTGAAATGATGTAATAACACCCGCCTTTTCCATTAGAGCAGCTCCATAGGGTATAGCATCATAAACTTCAAATTTAAAAGCCCACCAGTCAGAGAAGGTTGTTGCTGAAAAACCTGCTTCTTTAATCTTATCAGCAATTTTATATCCCTCAAGGGCATGTTGAAAGGAAACATTTTTAATTCCGAATTCCTTTGCAAGGTTTATAAACATTAAAATTTCATCCTGCCTGTAAGAATGAACCCATGCATATCTTTTATTTTTTAAAACTTCAAGTATTGCTTCAAGTTCCAAGTCCTTTCTTAAAGGTATCTTTAAGCTTTTTAGTTTCTTCTCATAATCAAGGGCAGCAAGAAATCTGTCTCTTATTATCTCTCTTACTCCCATCCTTGTCTGTGGGTATCTTGGATTTCTTGGTTCCCAGTTTGCCTGTTTTGGATTTTCTCCAAGTGCAAATTTTAAAAGGGGATTTGCTTTTTCATAGAGTAAATCATCAGGATTTTTGACACCCCATCTTAACTTTATAACAGCACACTGGCCACCTATAGGATTTGCAGAACCGTGAAGAACAGCTGTCATTGTTACTCCCCCTGCAAGTTCCCTATAAATGTTTATATCATAGGGATTTAGAACATCTTCAATTCTTACCTCTGATGTTATTGCGTCACCTGTTTCATTTACATCACCTGAAACAGCTATATGGGAATGAGGGTCAATTATTCCTGGAGTAACATGTTTTCCTTTTGCATCAATAACAACTGCCCCTTTTGGTGCCTTTATATCCTTTTGAATCCTTACAATTTTTCCATTTTCTATAAGCATGTCATAACCTTCAAGAATACCCCTATCACTTGCTGTCCATAGAGTTGCATCCTTTACAAGGAGATATTCAGGTCTTTGAGGTAGTTTTTCATAACCAAAAGCAGTAGGTGGAAATATCAATTTGATTTCTTCAAACTTTTCAATTTCCTTTTTTTCTTTTTTTTCCTTAGTTTCAGATTTTTCCTTAAAATTCATAATAAAACTGAAAATTTCTCCCTGGGGTGATATTCCTTTTCCTTCAATCTTTTCATTTTTAATTTCTCCGGTCAAATTAAAAAATCCTTCGAAACCTATATCCTTTCCATTAAAAACAAGAACAAGATATTTAAATCTGGTTTCAATCTTTTTAAGTTCTATCCTTTTATCATCAATTTCAAAATTTCCTGAATATTTTCCCTCTTTACCTTTTATTTCAAGTATTCCCTTTATTTCCTTATCTTTCACTTTAAAGGAAAGTTCCCATTTACCTTCAATATGAGGTTCCTCCTCTTTAAGAACAATTCTTTTTCCATCCACAAAAACTTCAAAAATCTTTCCCTCCTTAAAAATATTACCATCTGTTATAACAAGATGAGCAAGTTTTCCTCTTTCAATTGAGCCGATCCTATCATCCACACCTATCAATTTTGCTGGAATTTCTGTTAATGCTTTAAGGGCGTAATCTTCAGGGAAACCTCTTTCTATTATGTTTTTCAAATTTTCCATAAATTTTGAAGGAGAATTTAAACCATGGGTTGTAAGGGCAAACTCAATACCCTCTTTATAAAGAACATAGGGATTATAGGGAGCATATCTATAGTGCAGTAATTCACTTAAGGGCACATCTATTGCTTCTTCGGGTGTTTCAAATTTGAGTTCTTCAGGAAAGTTAAGAGGAAGAATAAGGGGGTTTTTAAATTTTTTGAGGAGTTCTATTTGTCGGTATTCATAACCGGAGCCAAGAATTACAAAGTCAAGTCCAAATTCCCTTGCAATTTTATCTGCCTTATAAATATAGAGGTCATCTTTTGTTTCAAAAACAACTTTTCTTTTCCCATTTATAACATCTTCAAGTTCCTTCAGATTTTTTATAAATTCGGGTTTTTTTATATTTTTATTATTTTTATAATAATCCCATATTTTTTTATGCCATATCACATCGTAAAGAACCTGTCTTATAAGTGCTATTGCTCCCATAAGAGAATTAGGATAATCATAACTCAATTCCTTATATTCAAAACCTATATGTTCAAATACATCCTTTTTTATAAGGGTTAAATTCGGGTTTTCATTTAAAAGGGAGAAAATGGCACTTTTTCCTTTAAATATTCCCTTCTTAGGGACAAAGAGGGCTGATGTAAATCCCTGGGAAATATAATCCTTAATAAGTGTTTCATCAGGAGAATAGATATCTGAAATATTTACCTCTGGATTTACATTTTTATTCCAGTAATAGGTTCCCTTTTCATTTTTTTCCTCCCTACTCTTTTCTAAAAAGGTGCTTTGAGGGAGTATATGTTCCTTTTCCATCTTTGTTCTTTCCTTATAAACAAGATATGGTTCAATAAATCCAGGATATACCCATTTACCCTTTAAATCAATGATATAGGCATCAGGGGGAACTTTTATATCCTTTCCTATATCCTCAATAACTCCTTTTCTTATAACAATTTTCCCATTATCAATTACCTTTCCTGCTTTCACGATTATCTTTGCATTTAAAAGTGCATAAACAGAAGGGGGATTTTCTCTTATTCCGAAAGTAGGACCTATCTGGGATAAAAGGGGAGAAAAGAAAATGAAAGTAAGGACAAAAAAAAGAGTATATTTTTTAACCATAAATACCTCCTATTATGGACCTTTTATAGCTTCTATCCCTTAATCTTTTAACTGCTTCTATAAGTTTTGTATCTTCCACATTTGAGGTATCTGTCATTGACTGGACTTCAAGAGATTTTTTTACCTTGCATAATTTATAGCCCTTATCTCTCTTATAACCGTAACTTTTATCTGTCCCGGAAATTTGAGTTCCTCTTCAATTTTCTTTGCAATCATTCTTGAAAGCTCAAAAGCTTCTGCATCAGAAACTCTTTCTGCCTGAACCATTATTCTGAGTTCTCTTCCAGCTTGAAGAGCGTATGCTTTTTCAACACCATCAAAGGAAGAGGCAATTTCCTCAAGTTTCTCAATTCTCTTTATATATGCTTCAACGGTTTCTCTTCTTGCTCCTGGTCTTGAGCCTGAAATAGCATCCGCTGATGCAACAAGTGGGCCATAAGGAGAGATAGGTTCAACATCCTCATGGTGAGAGGCAATTGCATTTGCAACAATATCACTTTCTCCGTATCTCTTTGCAATTTGTGCTCCAACAAGTGCGTGAGATCCTTCATAAGAGGGGTCAGCAACCTTTCCTATATCGTGAAGCAATGCTGCTCTTTTTGCAAGCTCCACATCTAAATCAAGTTCTCCTGCAATCATTCCTGCAAGCTGGGCGACTTCCTTTGAGTGAAGTAGAAGGTTCTGACCAAAGGAGGTCCTGAATTTAAGTTTTCCTACATATCTTAAAAGTTCTGGATGCATTCCCCTTAAACCGAGTTCAAGTATTGTTTCCTCTCCGATTATTCTGATGTATTCATGGAATTCTTCCTCTGTTCTTTTAACGACTTCTTCAATTCTTGCAGGATGAATCCTGCCATCAGCAATCAATCTCTCCATTGCAATTCTTGCAATTTCCCTTCTCTCAGGGTCAAAAGAGGAAAGAATTACAGCACCAGGAGTATCATCAACAATGACCTCAACTCCTGTAAGTGATTCAAAGGTTCTTATATTTCTTCCTTCTCTTCCTATTATTCTTCCCTTCATTTCATCAGATGAAAGAGGAATAACTATGACAGAAGATTCTGAAGAAACCTGAGAAGCAAGTCTTTGCATTGCTGTTATTATTATTTTTGTTGCTTCCTTCTTGGCATTCTGCTTTGCTTCCTCTCTTATTCTGTGTATTAATTGAGCCCCTTCAAGCCGTGCTTCTGTCTCGATTGACTTCAAAAGTTCTTTTTTCGCCTCTTGCCTTGTCATACCGGAGATTTCTTCAAGACGTCTTATTTCCTCATTCAGTACCTCGTTAAGCTTTTCCATCTTTGATTTTAAAACTCTTTCTTTTTCAGAAATTCCCTTTTCCCTTATTTTAAGTTCCTCCTCTTTCCTCAATATAAGTTCTGCTTTTCTTTCAATTTGATATTCTTTATCCTGGAGTTCCTTTTTAAACCTTTCAAGGTCTTTTCTTGCTTTTGCATACTGAATATCAACTTTTTCCTTTTCCTTTTTTACGATGTTTTCCGCTTCCCTTTTAGCCTTTGAAACAATCTCTTCTCCTTCTTTTTTGGCTCTTTCAATTATTGATTTTGCATCCTCTCCTTTTTTTCTCAAAACTTTTTCTATGTGAGTTTTTGCAATAAAATAACCCAGGAAAAGCCCTAAGATTATTGAGGGGAAAATAAAAAGAAGATTGATTGTCATGATCCACCTCCTTCATTTTCATATCTTTTTTTTCTTATTTCATTTAATTTAATCAAAAGATCCTTTTCCTTACCGATACCCTTTAAAAGGGCAATTGGATGAAATCTTTCAAGATATTTCTGATAAACTGCTTGAGGGTCGGAATGGGGATAAAGATACCCACTCCCCCTACCAAGTTTTTTTGCGGATACATAATGAGAATCCCTCAAATGAGGGGGTACTTCTTTAATTCTTTCTTTTTTAATAATTTCTTTTGCGTTTACCATTGATTTTAATATACTATTTGATTTTGACGTCAAGGCAAGATAAATTGTTCCCATGGTAAGAAAAAATTCACCTTCAGGCATGCCAACCATCTCAAACGCTTGTGAAAGAGAATTTATAAGTAAAAGGGCATCGGGGTCAGAAAGTCCCACATCTTCACATGCAAATATAAGCATTCTTCTAAGGATAAATCTCGGGTCTTCCCCTGCTTCAAGCATTCTGAAAAGATAAAAAAGTGCAGCATCTGCATCAGAACCTCTAAGCGATTTTATATATGCAGAAATATAGTCATAATGCTCATCACCCCTTCTATCATATCTAAAATGAAGACTCAGATTTTCAAGTTCAGAAAGTGTAATTTCACCTTTTTCATCCTTTGCTTCAATTAGGGTTTCCAGGGTATTTAAGGCTCTTCTTGCATCTCCCTCTGAATAAACAGCAATTCTTTTAAGCACTTCATCGGAGGCGGTTATCTTCCTATACTCCATTAAACCTCTTTTAAGTATTTTTATTATTTCCTCATCCTTAAGGGGTTTGAATTCAAAAACCCTTGTTCTTGAAAGCAATGCTTTATCAACTACAAAAAAGGGATTAAGGACAAGAGCCCCTATAAAAATTATTTTTCCTTCTTCAACATGAGAAAGAAGTATCTCTTGCTGTAATCTATTGAATCTATGCACCTCATCAATGAAAAGAATGGGCGCTTTCCCTTTTAATTTGAGGTATTTAACTGCTTCCTCAAGAATTCTTTTTACTTCCTTTACTCCTGATGTTGAAGCATTTATATGATAAAAGGGGACATTTATATAATTGGCTATAAGTTTAGCTAAGCTTGTTTTTCCTACACCTGGCGGACCATAAAATATAGAGGAAAAAAGTTTCCCCTTCTCAAGTAATTTTCTTAAAGGTGCATTTTCTCCAATAATATGTTCCTGCCCAACAAATTCCTCCAAACTCTTTGGTGCAATCCGCCAGGCTAAAGGTGCTAAATTTTTCTCTTTTTCTTTCTCCATAAAAAGCATTTTCCCTCTCCTTTATTTTTTTCATATGTTATTTATCCTTCTAATCAAACTATAAACCTTCTTCTGTGCTAAATCCATTTTTTTTTCGCAGAAATAAACCTTTTCAGCAAGTGAAAGAAGTGCCATTATACTTATCCTTTCAAAATCAGGAGATAATGCCATATTTTCACTTTCCTCAAGTACATTATTTACAATTTTAACAATATTTTCAAGGTCTTCATCACTCAAATCTGTCTTTACTTCAAACTTCTTTCCCCTTATTATTATCTCTCTTATCTTCTCCAAATTAAACCTCTATGTCTTTCATTTTTTCAAGCAAATTCTCTATTTTCTGCTGAACAGCATTTAATTTTTCCCTTAATTCAGCATTTTCTTTTTGAAGTTCTTCACACCTTCCCTTATATTCTCTAATTTTTGAAACAAGCTCTTCAATTTTTCCTTCAAGCTGTATCAAAATTTCATCCATTTCCATACCCTCCGAGTATAAATAAAAAGTAGGGATTGAACCCTATCCCCTTAACCTGTATCCTGTTTTTTCTTCTATACATTTTACAATTTTTTCTACTTCTCTGTCCACATCTCTTTCCGAAAGTGTTTTCTCCTTACTTCGGAAATAAACTCTAAAGGTGAAATTCTTCTCTCCTTCTTTAAGAGGTTTTCCTTTATAAACATCAACCAATCTAAATTTTTCAAGGAGTGTCTTCTTTTTTAATTCCTTTAATACTTTTATGAGTTCGTAAGCATCTATACTTTCGGGTCCAATGAAGGATAAATCCCTTGAAAGTGAAGGATAAAGGGGAAGTGGTTCATAACTTCTTTTCTTTTCAAAAGATATTTTCTCAAGTGATAGTTCTGCAAAAGCCACCCCCTTTTTCAGATCATAGTGTTTTAAGATACTTTCTTTAACATCCCCTACAAATCCTATCTCTTTTCCCTCTATTAAGATAGAAACACCAGAATCAAAAAACTTGAAATCTCTTTTTTTAAAATCAATAAAATCTTCAAAATGCTCAAGGAAACTTTCAAGTATCCCTTTTAACTCAAAATAGGGGTCAATTTCTTCTCTTTTGATCCAGTTATCTTCAGAAAAGGAAGCGATCAGTAATCCCAGTTTATTTTCCTCAGAATAATCATGATAAAAAACCTTTCCTATTTCAAATAGTTTACTTACCTTTTCACCTTTTCTTAGATTATTTTTTAATGAAGAAAGAAGAGAAGGAAGAAGAGAAGGACGCAAAACAGAAAATCTCTCTGATAAGGGATTTTTTACTCTCAGATATTTATCAACTACAAGCTCTGCTTCCTTATCATCGATAAGTGAAAGAGAAAAACACTCAAGAAACCCCTCTCCCTTGAAATGGTTTCTTATTCTATCTTCAAAATCATCCCTTTTCCCTACCATGGAGCCAACTTTTTCTGCTTTAGACTCAAATTTATCGTATCCATAAATTCTTGCTATCTCTTCAATTAGGTCCTCTTCTATTTCAATATCCCTTCTAAAAGTGGGTATATAAGCACATAAAACATTACCCTTTATCTCACACTTTATATATAACCTTTCAAGCAATTTCTTTGAATTTTCAAGATTGAATTCCTTTTCAAGGATCTTTCTTAATTTTTCTTCTCTTAGAAATACCCTTTTACCCTTTATCTCCCTTTTAATAACATCTATCTTTTTATAAGGAACCCCTCCGGATATCTCAAGAATTAAATCTCTTAATCTCTTTGCAGCGTAATTTACCATTTCGAAATCAGCCCCTCTTTCAAATCTGTAGGAGGATTCTGTCTTAACATTGAGGAAACTTGCCGATTTTCTTATATTTATCATATCGAAAAAGGCACTCTCACACAGAATTTCTTTTGTATTTTCATTTACCCCTGATTCTTCGCCTCCTATTATTCCTGCAATTGCAAGGGGTTTTTCCTTATCAGCAATAACCATAATGTTTTCATTCAGCAGCCTTTCTCTTTTGTCAAGGCATAAGATCTTCTCTCCCCTTCTTGCATTTCTAACAACTATCTTCTCATTTATTTTTGCTAAATCAAAAGCATGTAAGGGATGACCTGTTTCCAGCATAACATAGTTTGTTGCATCTACAATTGAATTGATTGCTCTTAATCCACACATATGTAACCTGTATCTTATTTTCGTTGGGCTTTTTTTTACTTTAATTCCCTTAATTATTATTCCTATATACCTGTAACAGGGAGCATTTTCATCAATTTCAATTTTAAAATCTATTTCCTTTTCCTGTATTTTTTTAATCTCAGGTAACCTAAGTTCAAGGTTGAGGTAAGCTGATAAATCCCTTGCGATTCCTATAACAGAGAGTAAATCAGGTCTATTGGGGTAAATTTCAAGGTCATATACATAATCATTTATACCTAAAATTTCCAAAGGGTCCTCATCAAGTTCAGTATTTTCATCAAGAAATATAACTGTTTCACTTTTATCAGCAAGACCGAGTTCCTCTTCTGAAACTATGGTTCCTATGGATTCTTCTCCTTTTATAACCCTTACTCCTACTTCAAACTCCTTTAGTTTTGTTCCAGGTGGAGCATATATAACCTTTTTCCCTTTTTCAAGATAGGGGGCACCTGAAACAATTTTAACTTCTCCATTTTTTATTTTCAATTTCAGGACATATAATTTATCACTTTTTTTATGTTTTTCAATACTTTTAATCTGGGCAACCCTTAAATTTCTTTTACCTTTTCCGAAATCAACAAATTCTTCAACGGGCATTCCGAGTTTTCCAAAGATATCTATCAAATCAAAGGGTGAGACATTTAAATCAACATATTCTTTTAACCAGTTATAAGTAACCCTCATTTTAAAAAGAAAACTGTCTTAAAAATCCCCTTTCGTTTTCAAAGAATAATCTTATATCAGGAATCTTGTATTTAATCATAACAAGTCTTTCAACACCGACTCCGAAAGCATAGCCATTCCATTCCTCCGGGTCTATATTGCAGTTTTTAAGGACATTCGGATGAACCATTCCACAACCTGCTACTTCAAGGTATTTTTTTGTTCCATCTCCCTTTTCCCATAATATAGAAACCTCTGCGGATGGCTCTGTAAAAGGGAAATAAGAGGGTTCAAATTTTATTTCAAGGTCTTTTTTTTCAAAATATTCTTTTAAAAATAGTTCCATTGTTCCTTTTAAATTTGAGAAGGTAACATTTCTATCAACATAAAGACCCTCAACCTGATGGAAAACAGGTGAGTGAGAAGCATCAAAGTCGTCACGTCTATAAACCCTTCCTGGGGCACATATCCTTATAGGTGGTTTTTCCTTAAGCATTGTCCTTATTTGAATGGGTGAGGTATGGGTTCTTAAAAGCATCTCCTTTTTTTCAAGGAAAAGAGTTTGTTGCATATCCCTTGCAGGATGCCATTCGGGTATATTTAATGCTTCAAAATTGTTAAATTCTGTTTCTATCTCCGGACCCTTTTCAACCTCAAAGGAAAGCCCGACAAGAATTTCCTCTATTCTTTTCATTTCCTCTTTTAATATATGAAGATAACCCCTTTCTTTATAAAGTCCAGGTAAAGTGGGGTCAATTTCTTTTTTAACTTTTACATCAAATTCTTTTTTCTTTTCCTCTATTTCCTTTTCAAGAAGGTTCTTTAATTCATTTAAATTCCTTCCAAACTCCTTTCTCTTATCGGGTTCAACATTTTTTAATTCTTCAAATAATTTTTTTAATATCCCCTTTCTTCCCAGGTATTTAATTCTGACTTTTTCTAAATCCTCAAAAGTTTTTAATTCTTTTAAATCTTTCTGTGCTTCTTCTTTAATTTTTTTAATTTCCATCAGCAAAGGCTTTTTCCACTATTTGTTTGAAGCTCTCTGGCTCATTTACAGCAAGGTAAGCAAGCATTTTTCTATTGAGCCCAATTCCTTTTTCCCTCAATTTATGAATAAACTCACTGTATTTAACTCCAAGATTTCTGCATGTAGCATTGATTCTTGTTATCCATAATCTTCTGAAATTCCTTTTTTTCTCCTTTCTGTGTCTATAAGCGTATCTCAATGACTTTAGAACTGCCTCATTTGCTTTTCTAAAGGTCTTTGATTTTTGACCATAATAACCTTTTGCCATTTCTCTTATTTTTTTGTGTCTTCTTCTTGTATGTGGTCCACCTTTAACCCGCATTTTTAAGCACCTCCTTTCAGGGGTTTAAAAAGAAGTGTTTTAAATTATATCTTGAAAAAGTTTTTTTTTCAAATCTTTTTATTTTATAATAAGGGATTGAAAAAAAGACCCTTTATTGGTTATGTTCTCTCTGGTGGTGCAGCAAGGGGATTTGTTCATATAGGTTTTTTAAAGGCAATGGAAGAAGAGGGAATAAAGCCGGATGTTTTGGCAGGGGTGAGCATGGGTGGTATAATTGCATCTTTATATGCTTTAGAACCCTCATGGAAGTTTGTATATGAAAAAATAAAGGAAAGTATAGAAAGGAAAACTTTTAAAAAACTTGGGTTTGATATATTTACAAAGGAAGAGAAAAATATATTTAAAAGATTCCATGATGCAATTATTGAAAGAGTAAGCCTTGCGAAGGCATTTTGGTCAGAATCTGTTGTACCATTTGAAAATGTTGAGGGTGCTGCTTATGAGATATTCGGAAATTTAAAATTTGAAGACTTAAAGATAAAAACACTTCTCACTGCTTTTGATCTTGTGAGAAATGAATATGTTTATATAAACAGGGGTTACATAAAAGATGCTGTTATAGCGACCACTGCAATTCCTGGACTTCTACCACCTTTGAAAAAAGATGGTAGGATGCTAATAGATGGTGGAGTTGTGTCCAATTCTCCTGTGATATTTTTAAAGAAAATATACTCACCGAGATTAATTATAACTTCAAGATTAAAAAATATTGTGGAATATAAAAAGGACTTCAAAGGGAGTTATGAATTTTATCAGAGAATATTACAATTTCATAGATTAAAATATGAAAACATAGAGCTTCAAAATTCCGATATTACGATTACAATTGACACTCATAATCTCTTATGGTCTGATTTTGAAAAACTTGATGAATTTGTTGAAAAGGGATATCTATTTACAAAAAATTTAATAAAAGAAATAAAGAGGAAGATTTTAATTAAAAAAATTTTATTTTGGATTTAAGGTTCAAATCCTTGTAAATAAAACATAATTTTAAAAATGGATTTTGAATTAAAAGAAGAACATAAAATGATTCGTGACATGGTAAGGGACTTTGTGAAAAATGAGATTGCTCCTATAGCAAACAAAATAGATGAAGAAGAAATCTTTCCTGAGGAGACTGTGAAAAAAATGGGGGAACTTGGTCTTATGGGCATGGAAATTCCTGAGGAATATGGAGGATCAGGAATGGATTCAATCTCCTATGCAATTGCTGTTGAGGAGATATCAAGGGTATGTCCTTCTCATGGGGTTATAATGTCTGTCAATAATTCTCTTTATTGTTATGGAGTGTATAAATTCGGAACAGAGGAGCAGAAAAAAAAGTATATACCCATGATAGCAAGGGGTGAAAGAATAGGTGCCTTTTCCTTGACAGAGCCTCATACAGGAAGTGATGCTTCAAATTTGAAGACAATGGCAAAGAAAGTAGGAAATGAATATGTTATAAATGGTAAAAAGGTATGGGTTACAAATGGTTATCATGCAAAATATGTCCTTTTATTTGCTATGACAGAACCCGAGAAAAAACACTTTGGAATAACATGTTTTATTGTGGATACTGAAAAAGAGGGAGTTATTAAATCACCCCCTGAAAAAAAACTGGGTATAAGGGCAGCTTATTCCTGTGAATTAAGTTTTGAAGATTATAAAGTTTCTGAAGAAATGAGATTGGGTAATGAGGGGGATGGTTTTAAGATTGCAATGAGTGTGCTTGATGCAGGAAGAATAGGGATTGCAGCACAGGCAGTGGGTATTGCACAGGGTGCCTTTGACTTATCTGTAAGATATGCACTTGAAAGGGAAGCTTTTGGTAAAAAGCTCTATGAACATCAAGCAATAAGTTTTTATCTCGCGGATATGAGAACAAGAATAGAGGCATCAAGGCTTTTAACATATAAGGCAGCCTTCTTAAAACAAAGGGGGGAAAAATATTCGGAATGGGCTTCAATGGCAAAACTTTATGCTTCTGAAACAGCAATGTGGGTAACCAATAAGGCAGTTCAGATTCATGCTTCCTTAGGTTATTCAAGAGAGCATGATGTGCAAAGATTATTCAGAGCAGCAAAGGTAACAGAGATTTATGAAGGGACAAGTGAAATACAGAAAATTGTTATTTCAAGAAACATAATCAAAGAAATGAAAAAATTATACGAAGAGTATTAAAATATAAAATCATGAAGGAAGAGATATATGAAGTAATTCTTGACCACTACAAGAATCCCAGAAATTATGGGGAAATGGAAAATCCTGACATTCAATATGAAGGCGGAAACCCCTATTGTGGAGATGAAATAAAAATGCAGTTCAGGGTGAAAGACGGGATAATAAAGGATGTGAAATTCAAGGGAAAAGGATGCGCAATTTCTCAGGTATCTGCTTCAATTCTTACAGAGTATGTAAAAGGAAAGAAAATTGAGGATTTAAGGAATTTCACAAAGAAAGAACATCTTCAAAACCTTGGAATAGAACTTTCACCCATCAGAATGAAATGCGCTCTTTTAGCATACGAAATACTCAAAATCGCTCTCTTCGGAGAAGAAGAAGTTATTAAAAAGCAAAAAACCACAAATTTCACCCTGGAGAAAGAAACAAAAAGGGAATGATATCTTAACTAAATATCCCCCCAACTGCCCCCTTTTGATAATTATAAAGATTTTAAAAACAAAAAAAATTTTAAAAGGTGGAGGACTTGGAATAAATTTTTCTTATCAAAATCCCTTTAATATCTTCATTTCCTTAAATCAAGAGAAAAAATATAAATTTGGCATAGTTTTTTCAAATCCTTCTTGGA
>Ga0197143_1000111_pt1 | contig 90732 bp, 93 predicted proteins | sample GBS70_MetaG_FD_148603 | JGI IMG/M metagenome (GOLD analysis project Ga0197143, IMG submission 148603) | Sediment microbial communities from Great Boiling Springs, Gerlach, Nevada, United States - GBS 70_MetaG | ecosystem: Environmental > Aquatic > Thermal springs > Hot (42-90C) > Sediment...
ATTCGATGAAAGCACCAAATCATAGAGAGGTGTTAAGATTTCGTGAAATTTCGCTATCAATTTCCAGTCAAGTCTTATAAATATATTTTTCTTACCCTTCTTAATCCATCTGTCAATCCCCTGTCACAAGAAACACACCTTTTACATTTATGTCAAAAAGTTTTTCAAAGTTAGATAGATCAACATCCTCAAACTTAGAATAAAGTCCGATTCCTGCATTATTTATCACACAATCAATACTATCAAAACTCTCAAGAGCAACCCCTATAAAATTCTTAACACTTTTTTCATCGGTAACATCAATAAATGATGTTATCAAGAATTTCTCTCCTTCGGGCACCAAGTAAAAGATTTCCACCTTCTTCAGCAATCCTTAGAGAAATAGCTTTTCCAAGCCCTGAGGAGGCTCCTGTTATTAAAAATGTTTTATTTTTAAAATCTTTCATTTTTCGATATCAAGATCAATTATCTTAAAGGATATATCCTTCTTTTTTGAATAGTAATCTATTTCAGGTGTATAAACAATAGATAATCTTGTTTTACCTGAAACTATCTTATCATAGATATCACCTCTTTGAGGAACAAAGGCTCTGAAAAATCTTCCATTTTTTTCTATATAAAAATCAAGATGTTCATTCTTCCTAAGTTTTATATTACCCATAACATAAACATTCTCATCAAGGAAAAGGGGCTTCGGATTCCCTTCTCCAAAGGGTTCAAGTTTTTCCATAACATCTTTATAAAGATTTTTATCCCATTCCTCTGAAGGGAACCTACAATCTATTTCAATTTCAGGTTCAAGCTCCTCCTCTCCTATCATAAGAGAAGTAACTGTATTTATCCTCTCATCAAATTTCTCATAATCCCTTTTCCATATCTTTAGACCTGCTGCTTGCTTGTGACCACCATATTCAATTATAATATCATTGAGTTTATCAAGAATTTCCATCACATTTATCTTTTTAACACCTCTAACAGAGCCTCTTAAAATATCACCCTCCTCTGTAAAAACTACTGCTGGCCTTAAATATCTTTCTACAACTTTTGATGCAACAATTCCTATAACACCAGGGTGGAAGTCCCTTCCACTAACTGTTATGAAATAATCCCTATCTTTCCCTTCCCCTTCTATTATTGAGATCGCTTCTTTTAAAATCCTTTCCTGTTCCCTTTGTCTCTCCCTGTTTAAGTTTTCAAGTTTTTTAGCTAATTTTACAGCTTCTTCTCTTTTCCTTGAAATTAGTAACCTAAAAGCATAAAAAGCATCCTCAATTCTTCCCGCAGCATTTAATCTTGGAGCAAGAATGAAAGCAATATCTCTTGTTTTTATATTTTCCTCCCTCCCTGAAATCTTTTTCAAGGCTTTAATTCCAAGTTTCTTTGACTTCTCAAGGACTTTCATTCCAAGGTATGTAAAAACTCTGTTTTCTGACACAAGAGGAACAACATCTGCAACTGTTCCAAGAGCCACAAGATCAAGATCCCATAAAAGTTCCTTTAAATCCCTTCCTGTAATTTCATAAAAAGCCATAAGAAATTTAAAGATAACACCAACACCTGAGAGGAATTTGAAGGGATAATTTATATGAGGATTAATTATAAAAGAAGCAGAAGGAAGCTCATTACACGGCACATGGTGATCGGTAATTATAAGTTCAATACCATTTTTTAAAGCCCAATCTGCAGGTTCAAATGCTCTTATCCCGCAATCAACTGTTATAACAAGGCTAACTCCTTTTTCTTTCAGTTCCTTTAAACCTTGAACTGAAATTCCATATCCCTCATGAATTCTATTTGGTATCTTTAATACAGGTTCTGCACCAAATTTCATAAGATTCCTGTAGAGGAGCGCACCACCTGTTATTCCATCAACATCATAATCAAGATATATACCTATTTTTTCCTTCTTCTCAATCGCCCTTTTCAGTCTTTTGGCTGCTTCATATGTATCTTTTAACTTTAAGGGTGAATAAATATAGGAAAACTCAGGGGTTAAAAAAAATTCTCTGTCCTCAATCTCCCTTATTTTTAAAATAAAATCAAGCAACTTATCCCTATCCGGAATTTGATCAGATTTTAAAAACCATCTTCTTTTTCTCATTCAAGAAGATAAAATAATACCCTTTTTACCTATATCCCTTCTATAATGCATACCCTCAAATCTTACAAGTAAAACACCTTCATAGGCTTTTTTGATGGATTCTTCAAGAGTCTCCCCAAATCCAAGAACCCCCATAACCCTTCCCCCATCGGTATATAACTTACCATCCTTTTCCTTTACTCCTGCGAAAAATACCTTTCTATTCTTAGAATCAACCTTTTCCCAGCCTTCAATTAACTTATCCTTCTCATATTTACCTGGATAACCTTTTGAGGCAAGGACAACATATGTGGCAAATCCCTTTTTAAATTTAAGTTTCCCAAGTTTACCAAGTTTGAATTCCTTTGTAAGTTCAATAACTTCCATGAGATCTGTTTCAAGAAGATAAAGTAGAACTTCTCCCTCAGGATCTCCCATCCTTACATTATATTCAAGAACATAAGGTCCTTCTCTTGTGAGCATTAATCCGAAGTAAAGGAATCCCTGATATTCAAATCCTCTTTTCCCCATTCCTCTCACTGTTTTTTTTATTATCTTTTCTTCAATCTCTTCAAAAAGAGCCTCACTTACTAAAGGACAAGGAGCATAGGCACCCATTCCACCTGTATTAGGCCCTTCATCATTATCAAAAACAGGTTTATGGTCCTGAGATGTTAGAAAGGGTAAATATTCGTCCCCTGCAACAGAAACAATAACAGAAATTTCAATTCCACTTAAAAAATCTTCTATAACACATAAATTTCCTGCATTACCAAAAATCTTATCTTCCATTATTTTTTTGACTGCCTCATGAGATTCCTCCTTTGTTTTACACACAATACTTCCCTTTCCTTCAGCAAGTCCACTTGCCTTAACAACAAGGGGAGTTCCTTTTTTGTCTATATACTCATGTGCCTTTAAAGGGTCATCAAAAATTTCAAAAGGAGCAGTATTTATCCCATACTCAGCCATGAATTCCTTTGCATATGCCTTTTCACCCTCAAGTATTGCTTCTTTTTTTGAAGGCCCATAAACAAAAGCAGTATCTTTAAGATAATCCTTTATGCCTTTTACAAGTGGATCCTCAGGTCCAGCAATAACATAATTGATATTTTCTCTCAGAAGAAATTCCTTGATTTTCTCAAAATCAATTTTCATATCAGGATAAGTTTTCATGCCTTCCCTCATTCCACTATTTCCAGGAATTACGTGAACCTCATGTCCTTTATTTAGAAGAGAAAAAGAAATTGCATGTTCTCTCCCACCTTTACCTATTGTAAGTATTTTTGCCATAAAAATATTTTAAGTCAATTTTATTTTTAATTTAAAGGTATCTTACCTTAAAATTAACATTATGAATATAAATCCCTTTATATTTCGCGAATATGATATAAGAGGAATTGCTGATGAAGATTTGAAAGATGAAAATGTATGGCATATAGGCAAGGCAATAGCTGCCTATATAAGAGAAAGAGGGGGAAAAACTGTATCTCTTGGAAGGGACGCAAGGCTTTCCTCTCCCAGGATTCATGATGTGCTTCTTGATGCTTTCCTCAAATCAGGACTAAATGTCATAGATATAGGTATGGTTCCAACTCCTCTTTTATACTTCTGTGTATTCCACCTTGGAGTTGATGGTGGTGTACAGGTGACAGGTAGCCATAATCCTAAGGAATTTAATGGAATGAAGATAATGTGTGGAAAGGATATAGTTTATGGGAAAGAGATACAGAAAATAAAAGAAATAATAGAAAAGGGTGAATATGCTGAAGGACATGGTAGGAGATGGTTAAGGGAGGATATAGTTGATGAATATATTAAGGAAATAAAGGAAAGGGTAAGGATATGGAATCCTGAAAATTATAAAATCGCAGTTGACCCTGGAAATGGAACCTGTGGACCTATTGTTGAAAAACTTTACAAAGAAATAAAAATAGAGTTTGAGGGTATTTATATGGAACCTGATGGGAATTTTCCTCACCATCTACCTGATCCAACGGTGGAAAAAAATATGAAGGATTTAATTGAGTTTATGAAACAGAAAAAATACTTCACAGCGGGATTTGGATTTGATGGTGATGGAGACAGGTTCGGTTTAATAGATGAAAAATACCGATTAATTTACGGAGATAAAATCCTTGCCCTTCTTGCTAAAAAGATTCTTGAAGAAAGAAAAGGAGAAAAGATTATTTTTGATGTAAAATGTTCTCAGGGAGTTTATGAATACATAAAGTCTCTTGGTGGAAACCCCCTAATGTGGAAAACAGGACATTCACTTATAAAGGCAAAATTAAAAGAGGAAAATGCACCCATTGCGGGTGAAATGTCCGGACATTTCTTTTTCAATGATAGATTTTATGGATTTGATGATGCAATATATGCTTCTTTAAGATTTATTGAAGTGCTTGATACATTTGGGAAAAAAGGGTCAGAACTCGTTGATGAAATACCCTTTTATTACTCCACTCCTGAAATAAGGGTTGACTGTCCTGATGAACATAAATTTAAAGTTGTTGAAAAATTAAAGAAAAAATTTTCAAAGAAGTATAAAATCATAGATATAGATGGGGTGAGGATAACATTTCCTGATGGATTTGGACTTGTAAGGGCCTCAAATACCCAGCCTGTGCTTGTTCTAAGGTTTGAAGGGAAAACTCCAGAAAGGATGGAAGAAATAAAAAGCATAATACTTGAAGAACTTTCAAAATTTGAAGAAGTAAATATAGGTTCAATTCCTTAAAAACTGAAATCAAAAATATGAACAAAGAAGCACCTCCTCAAGTTGATACCCACATTGGTGAAACCACAAAAATAAAAGGTGAAATAAAGGCAAAAGGTGGAATAAGAATAGATGGAGAATTTGAAGGTACAATTGAGACAAAGGATATCTTAATAATAGGAGTAAACGGTAAGGTAAAAGCAAACGAAGTAAAGGCAAAAAACGCAAGAATAGGTGGTATATTTTCAGGGAAAATGGTTGTTGAAGGTAAAACCCATATGGAAAGAAGTGCAAGATTTGATGGAGAATTATTCTGCAAAGGTCTTGTTATTGAAGAAGGTGTAGTATTTAATGGGAAATGCTTGATGGAAGAGAAAATTGAAAAGGTAAAACAAAAGGAGGGAAATTGAAGTTTTCAGTAATTGTTGTTAATTTCAATAGCGGAGATTATCTACTCTATTCTTTGAGGTCTATTAAATTGAATTTAGATAAAAATAGTGAAGTTATTGTTGTTGATAATAATTCAACAGATAATTCAATAAATAAAGCAAAAAAAATCTTTCCTGAGTTTGAATATATTGAAAGTAAAAGAAATCTCGGATATGGAGGGGGTTGTAACTTAGGGGCAAAGTATGCAAAAGGAGATGTTCTTATATTTTCAAATGCTGATATTGTAATAACAAAGGGAGTATTTAATAAAATAAAAGAGTATTTCCAAAAGGACAATAAAATAGGTATACTGGGCCCAAGGTTTGAATATCCTGATGGCTCCTATCAACCAAGCTGTAGAAGATATCCCCGTTTCAAATATCTTTTATTCGGTAGAAGGTCCCTTGGCTCCTCTATATTCAAAAATAATCCTATAACCAGAGAATTTTTATATCTTGATCTTGAAAAGGAAAAAAATCCAATTGAGGTGGAAGGAATTGTTGGAGCATTCATTGTTATAAAAAAACATATATTTGAAGAGATAGGGGGGTTTGATGAAAGATTTTTCCTTTTTGCAGAAGACATTGACCTTTGTTTAAGGGTAAAGGAAAGGGGTTATAAAATATTACATGCCCCAGATATAAGAATAATTCATTTTCATGGAGGATCAAGAAGATATCTGGGATTAAAATCGGATTATTATTTAAGAAAATCAATTTACAAATTTTTTAAAAAGCATAATTCCATAAATTTATTTAAAAAAGCTATCTTAAACCTTGGACTTGTCACCACCACTGCCTTTTCCTCAATGGTTTCTATTTTTTATAAAAACGGAAAATAAAAATATTTTAATTTTTTAAATTTCTTTTCTTGTAATAATTAAAGTAAAAAGGGAGACCCCAAAAAACAAAATCAGGTTATACAAAATATTAAATTCATAAAACTGAAAATAAGCAGAGAGGAGTGAATAGTAAAAAAATATAGTCCATTTTTTAGAACCTGAAAAGAGAGAGAGTAAAAGAAATAAAAAGCCTATAAAAAGCCAAAGTAGAGTAGAAAGGGCTTTATCCATTTTTTATCTCAATATCATATGATATTTTCGCTGTTTTGTTTAACATATTTGAAACAGAACAGTATTTTGAAAGGGAAAGTTCAATAGCTTTTCTAAGTTTATTCATATCAAGATTTTCTCCCTTGAAAATATACTTAAGATATATCTCCTTAAAAACCTTAGGATGTTCATCTCTTCTTTTTCCTTCAATTTCAATACCAAAATACTTGTATTTGATTTTCATTTTTGAAAGCATCGAAATAACATCCATAGCAGTGCATCCACCAAGAGCCATTAAAACTGTTTCCATAGGAGTAGGTGCAGAATCAAAGCCCCCAATTTCTTTTTTTGTATCCATAACAATTTCGTAACCCTTTTCATTTTTACCTTTTAATTTCAATCCCTCAATGCTTTCTACAATTACCTTCATTTTTCTTCCTCCTTGAATAAGGAAAGGGAAAATTCCTTTTCAAATTTTCTTAAAATTTCAGAATATTCCTCCTTCTTTTTCTCCTCAACTTCAATTTTCAGTTCAAATTCAGAACCAAAAGTTTTTTTCAAAATTCCTTCTATTTTCTCCTTTTCCTTTTCAATTATCTCGCTTTCTATTCCTTTATTTACCTTTATATTCAAATATTTATCTTTAAGTTCCCCCTTTTCCTTTATGATACTATAGATAAGTGCATTTATATTCTTTATTTCAAGTAGAAAAAGTTCAAAGGGGCTTTCTTCCTTTTCCTCTTCTTCAAGCTTTTGGATATTAATATCAGATTTTTGGGTTGTTTCCCTATGGATAATATCTACGAGAGCACCACCTTTTTCAAGTATCTCCTCAATCTCGTAACTCCTTGGAAGATATATCATCTTATAAAAGGCGTGTTGAACAAGAATTCTTGGGTCTTGGATAAAATAAATCGTTTTTTGGACATCAAAAATGTGATGCATAAATCTTATAACATCTATCTTTGTTATATTTTTTGAATACTTTTTAATGATGCTTTTCTCCATTTCCTTCAAAACACCCTCAAGGAAAAAAAGGAATGACCTTAAAATATCCCTTTCAGTGTATTTCATAAGAAGTTCATCAAGGAATTCAAAGAGTTTTTTACCCTCCCTTTGTGAAATATATTCAAGAATTTTTGCATTTAGTTCATCAGGAAGAAATCCTATAACCTCTCTTACCTTCTCTTCCACTATTTCTCCACCTGTGAAATAATATGCCTTCTCAAGCAACTGAAGAGAATCCCTTAAACTTCCACCCGCACTTTTTGTTATGAGTTTGAGTGCCTTTTCTTCATATTTTATATTTTCCCTTTCACATACATCTTTTAATCTTTCAAATATAAGCTCTTGAGGAATAGGAGGAAATTCAAATATAAGACACCTTGATTGAATTGTATCAGGGACCCTGTAAAGTTCTGTTGTTGCAAATATAAAAAAAACCCTGGGAGGAGGTTCTTCAAGTGTTTTTAAAAGAGCATTAAAGGCATCCTTTGAAAACATATGAACCTCATCAATTATAAAGACCTTATATTTATTTTTTGTTGGGACAAGTCTTGTAATCTCAATTATATTCTTTGCCTCCTGAATTCCCCTATAGGATGCCCCATCTATTTCAAGAACATCAAGGGATGCTCCCCTTTTTATCTCAAGGCATGAAGAACACTTATCACAAGGTTCTCCCTCAAAGAGGTCTTCGCAGTTTAACGCTTTTGCAACAATTCTTGCAACAGATGTTTTACCACTTCCCCTCGGACCCGCAAATAAGAGTGCCTGAACCTCATTACCTAACTTTTTCATTTTTATTGCATTTTTCAATGTAACCTTAACAAGTTCCTGACCCACAACCTCAGAAAATTTCTGGGGCCTATATTTTCTTGCAAAATTTAAAGGAGTTCTTTTATTTTCCTCTCCCATCCCTCAACAACCTCCTTTTCCTTTGCTTCCATTATAATTCTTACAACAGGTTCTGTATTTGAAACTCTTATATGGATGAAACCCTCCTTTATTTTTGCCCTGAGTCCATCCTGGGTTTCAATCTCAGATGAATTTAAACTGTAGATAAAGTCTTCAAGTTTCATCGGAATTTTTTTCTCAGTGATAGGTATTTTGAACTTTTTCATAAATCTTGGTCTTGTAAGTTTCTTAAGTTCCCTTGAATCAGGTAGTTCTGTTAAAAGGGATAAAACAATTGCTGCTGCAAAAAAGGCATCACGTGTCATATTGAAGTTCCTCACAATCACACCACCATTTCCTTCTCCTCCATATATAGCATTTTCTTCAAACATCTTCTTTAAAACATTTGCTTCTCCCACCTTTGTTCTAATCACCCTTACATTGAATCTTTCAGCCACATCCTCAACATGTTCTGTAGTTGAGAAATTCGTTACTATATCACTTTTATCTCTTGATAAGAGATAGTAAAGAGAAATCGGTAAAGTTTCCTCCTCAGAAAGTATCTCACCACCCTTAATTACAATCTGCAATCTATCACCATCAGCATCAAGAGCAAATCCTATATCAAGACCTTTCTCTTTCACAAACTCTCCCAGTTTCTTTATATTTTGTGCATTTACCTCAAAAGGCCTATCAAATTTACCTTTAACTTCACTTATGGAATAAACCTCGCATCCAAGTTTTTTTAGAAGAAGGGGAAATATATCTGTACCTGCACCCCCGGCTGCATCAATACCCACTTTAAATTTTTTTTCTCTTATTTTACCTGTCAAAACCAAAGAGTTTTCAACTATTGCATTTAAGTGTTCTTCACATGGATCGAAAAATTTAACAATTCCTATGTGATCACTTTTTTCCCAATTAAAAAATCTAAGTTCTTTTTTTAACCTTTCAATTTCTTCTTCAAATAGAAACCTACCTTCAGGATGAACAAACTTCAGAGCATTCCATTCAGGAGGATTATGACTTGCTGTAATTACAATTCCTGATGCCTCTTTTTTTCTTTTTTTAACAGAATATACAAGTGAGGGAGTTGGAACAATCTTACCATTTAAAACCTTTTTACCTTTTGAAAGTGCTGCTGAAAAAACAGAATGAAGGAAAGCCCTTCCTGAGGGTCTTGTATCCCTTCCAACAATCAAAAAGGGAGCTTCATAAAGATTACAGAAAGCAGCAGAAACCCTTAGGACATACTCAGGAGTCAAAGAGACAAAGGATATGCCCCTTAAACCGCTTACAGTAAAAAAAAGGTTCAATTAACTTTTTTACAGCCAGGGACGGGAATCGAACCCGCAACCTTCGCATTACGAATGCGATGCTCTACCGATTGAGCTACCCTGGCGTAGAACATAATTTAAATTTTAAGTCAAAAAAAGATATAATTAAAATATATGGAATCTAAATTTATTGCAGTAATAGGTCTTCAGTGGGGGGATGAGGGAAAAGGAAAGGTCATAGATGCATTGAAAGAAGAATACGAGGTAGGAATCAGGTTCCAGGGAGGAGCAAATGCAGGACACACGGTTTATAAAGAAAACGAGAAGATAGTTCTTCATCAAATCCCTTCGGCAATCCTTTCACCTGATAAAGAAGCACTCATTTCCTGTGGATGCGTTCTTGACCTTTCTGCCCTTGATAGGGAGATTGAAGAAATTAGGAAAAGGAATATAGAAATTGAGGGAAGGTTATTTATAGATGAAAGAACTCCCCTTGTTTTTGACTTTCATAAAGAAGAGGATATCCTTGAAGAAGAGAAAAAAGGGAAAAATAAGATAGGAACAACGGGTAAGGGAATAGGACCTGCATACAGGGACTTAATTGCAAGGAAAGCACTTAAAATAGGGCATTTCAAAGATATTGACAGAGCATACAGAAAATTTAAAGATTTATGGGAATTTGCATTAGAAATAAGAGGAGCAAGATACGGAAGACCCTTAAAACCCTGTGATGATCTATTTGAGAAAAATTTAGAACTTTTCAAAAAAATAAAGGATTTCTTGATAGATGGAATTTTATATTTAAAGAAAAAAGAAAAAGAAGGTAAAAGGATACTTTTTGAGGGAGCTCAAGGAGCCATGCTTGATATATTACTTGGAACATACCCTTATGTCACATCCTCACATACAGTTTCAGGTTCAATCTCCCTTTCTACAGGAATTGCACCTTGGAAAATAAAAAGAATAATAGGAGTTTCAAAATGTTATACAACAAGGGTCGGAGAGGGTCCCTTTCCTACAGAGGAAAAATCGGAATTTGGGGAATTTTTAAGAGAAAAAGGACAGGAATTCGGGGCAACTACAGGAAGACCAAGGAGATGCGGATGGCTTGATCTACCCCTTTTGAGATACGCAATAAGAATAACAGGGGCAACAGAACTGATAATAACAAAACTTGATGTTTTAGCAGAACTTAAAAAAATTAAAGTGTGTATTGAATATGAGATAGAAAATAAAAAACTTCAATTTCCACCCCCTTTAACTGATGAGCTTTATAAAGTAAAGCCTATTTATAGGGAATTTGACGGGTTTGAATCCAATGAAAAAGATAGAAATCTAAGGAATTTTTTAGATTTTATAGAAAAAGAAACTTACACAAAAATAACCTATATTTCAATATCAAAAGGTGGAGAACTAAAAAAACTCCCATAAAATCATGAAGGATAAAAATGAGATATTGAAAAGTTTCAAAATTCCTGAAGAAGTTTTTAAAGGAATAGAAACTTTTAATTTAATTGAAAAAGGAGATAAAATCTTAATTTCTTATTCAGGAGGACCTGATTCAACCTTTTTAACACTTGCCCTGCTTAAATTAAAAAAAACCTTCAAGTTTGAAATCTCCCTTTTTTATTTGTTTCATAAACTTGAAGGAAGCTTACCCTGTGAAAAGGCAGAAAAATTCGCAAAATCTCTGGGATTAAAAATTTTTATATTTGAAGAAGACATCAAAAAATTTGCTCTAAAAGAAAAACTCAATATAGAAGAAGCAGGGAGAATAAAAAGATACTCACTTCTTGAAGAAATTGCGGAAAAAAAAGGATATAATAAAATTGCAACAGCCCATACCTTAAATGATGCACTTGAAACCTTTTTTTTAAGGTTTCTGAGGGAAGGCATCTCCCTTATAAATCCACCTCTAAAACCGAAATTTAAAAAGATTATAAGACCTTTAATTCTCCTTGAAAGAGAAAAAATAATAGATATTCTCAAAGAAATGAAAATTGAATATCACATTGACATAGAAAACTATTCCTTAAAAAGGGTAAGGAATAAAATAAGACATAAACTATTACCTTTTATATTTGAGGAGTTTAATTACAATCTAAATAAATTCAGAAGTTTTTATATAAGGCTCTTAGAAGAAAGCAAAAGTTATGAAAAAAAGTTAAAAGAAGAGATAGAAAAATATATAGAAGAAAAAAATCCCTATTTTATAAAAATAAATAAGGAAAAATTTTTAAATCTTGACTCTTTTGAAAAAAGAGAAATTTTAAAAAATATTCTCTTTGAATGGGAATATGAGGGAGAAATAAAAAGGGAAATGCTTTTAAAAATGGAAAAAGCCTTGATAAAGGAGGACAAAATAGAAATTAAAAAAAATTTATTTTTTGTATCCAAGGGCGAAAATATTCTCTTTATGAAAAAAAGACCTGATTTTGAAATAATATTAAAAAAGGGGAAAATTAAAATTGATAATTTTGCAGAAGTAAGGGTTAAAGAGGACAAAGGTAAGGGCTTTTTACCAAGAGAAATTATTGGTAAAGCAAAATTAAGATTGAGGAAAGAAGGAGATATCATTGAGATAAAAAAGGGAAAGACATTAAAATTAAAAAAAATTTTTGAAAATAAAAAAATCCCCTTTTATTTAAGGGATTATCTCTTGCTTTTAGAATACCAAGGAAAAATTATATGGGTTGAAGGATTTGAACCCTTTTTAAAGGGAAATGATATAAAAATCGAGATTTTAAAATGGAAATAATATTAAAGGAAGAAGACATCAAAAAAAGGGTTAGAGAAATTGCTGAAGAACTTAAAAAAGAATATAGGGATAAAAACCCTATTGTAATAGGGATTTTAAAAGGTGGCTTTATATTCCTTGCTGACTTGATAAGAGAAATGCAAATTGATTGCACTCTTGAATTTATAAGACTTTCAAGTTATGGGTGTAAATCAATAATAAGAGAGGAAGATGTTAAGATAATGTGGGATTTACCTATGGATATAAAGGGGAAGGATGTTATACTTGTTGAGGATATAATAGATACAGGTTATACACTGAAAATATTAAAAGATAAACTGCTTGAAAGAAAGCCCAAATCCTTAAAAACCGTTGTATTTCTTGATAAACATGAGAGAAGAAGGGTAGATATAGATATTGATATAATCGGTTTTAAAGTTCCTAATAAATTCCTTGTGGGCTATGGACTTGATTATAATGAAAAATTCAGGTATCTTAAAGATGTATGCGGGCTTTCGAAGGAAGAACTTGAAAGGTTTTAAAAATGAACAATAAAAAAGATAAATATATAAATTTAACACCTATCCTTTTATGGATAGGAATATTTGTTCTTGTTGCAATATTTCTTGCATATTACACAGAGAAGAATTTAAAGGTCTTAAAATTAACATATTCAGAGTTTGTTCAGGAGGTAGAAAAGGGGAATGTTAAAAGGGTCATCTTTTCAGAAAAGGAAATTCATGGTTTTTTTAAAAATTATCTCGAAAGAAAAGGGGGTAAATACAGTGAATTTCAGCTTTCTCTTCCTATGGAAAAACCCGACCTTCTTGATTATCTTGTTAAAAAGAATGTTGAAGTTGAAACAAAAACAAAAAGCCCCTTCTGGGACTTTGTTATGGTATATCTTCCCTGGTTTTTGATTATACTTATAATATGGTTTTTATTTTTCAAACAAATCCAGGCAGGAAATTCAAAAGCTTTTTCTTTTATAAAGGTAAAAGCCAAGTTAATAACTGATAAAAAACCTGAAGTAACCTTTAATGATGTTGCAGGATGTGATGAAGCAAAAGAGGAACTAAAAGAAGTAATTGAATTTTTAAAAAATCCCCAGAAATTTCAGAAATTAGGAGCAAAAATTCCAAAGGGAGTTTTACTTGTAGGACCACCCGGAACAGGTAAAACCCTTCTTGCAAAAGCTGTTGCAGGAGAAGCAGGTGTTCCATTTCTCTCAATCTCCGGCTCTGATTTTGTTGAACTTTTTGTTGGAGTAGGTGCGGCAAGAGTAAGGGATTTATTTGAACAGGCAAGAAAGAATTCTCCATGTATTATATTTATTGACGAAATTGATGCTGTAGGAAGACTAAGGGGGGCAGGACTCGGTGGAGGACATGATGAAAGAGAGCAAACCCTAAATCAGATTCTTGTTGAGATGGACGGATTTGATACAAGAGAAGGAATCATTGTAATGGCAGCAACAAACAGACCAGATATATTAGACCCTGCCCTTTTAAGGCCCGGAAGATTTGACAGAAGAATTGTTATACCTATCCCTGATGTCAAAGGTAGAGAAGAAATTTTGAAAATCCATGCAAAAAATAAACCCCTTGCAGAGGATGTTAATTTATCGATTATTGCAAAGGGAACACCAGGATTTTCAGGAGCTGATCTTGCAAATCTCGTAAATGAAGCTGCTCTTTTAGCTGCAAGAAAAGGTAGAGATAAGATAACTATGGAAGATTTTGAAGAAGCAAAAGATAAAATATTAATGGGGGTTGCAAGAAAAAGTATGGTGCTCTCTGAGAAGGAAAGAAGGCAAATTGCTTATCATGAAGCAGGACATGCAATATTATCTCTCCTACTCCCGAATGCTGACCCAATACACAAAGTCACAATCATTCCCAGGGGTCAGGCTCTTGGTGTCACTCAACAACTGCCTAAGGACGACAGATACATTTATTCAAAAGAATATCTCATTGACCAAATCACAGTTTTAATGGGAGGAAGAGTTGCTGAGAAACTCATTTTTAATACCCTATCAACCGGTGCTGCAAATGATATAGATACAGCAACCCATATAGCAAGGAAGATGGTAGGAGAATGGGGAATGAGTAAAAGATTAGGACCTGTAGCCTTTGGAAAACAGGAGGAAGAGATATTTCTCGGAAGAGAACTGGGACTTAAAAGAGGAATAAGTGAAAAGACAAGTGAAATTATAGATGAAGAAGTAAAAAGTATAGTTGAGAAGGCGGAGAAAAGGGCAGAGGAAATATTAAAGGAAAACATTGAAACTTTGCACAATCTTGCAAAGGCTCTTCTTGAAAAAGAAGTTCTGGATGCTGAAGAGGTGAAAAGAATTGTTAAAAAGGGAAATATAGAGAAAATAGAAAAGTAAAAATTAAACTTTGTTTTTGTCAATATTTCTCAAAATTCCCTCTTTTTTAGCTCTTTTTAAGGGACTATCTTTTAAATATCTATCAGGGTTTTTTCTGAAATCTTCAATATCAAAATTTTTTACATAAGGATGCATTGGAAAATCAGAAGGCTCAATAGGATTTTTATTCCAAGGACATACCTCCTGACATACATCACATCCAAAAATCCATCCCCCCATCTTTTTCTTGATTTCTTCAGGAATTTCTCCCCTATTTTCAATTGTATGATAAGAAATGCATTTATTTGAATCAATTGTAAAAGGCTCTATTATTGCACCAGTTGGACATGCTTCAATACATCTTTTGCATTTCCCACAGAAATTTTTCTCAATCTCCTCATCAGGTTCAATATCTTTATTCAGCAAAACAATCCCCAGAAGAACATATGAGCCTTTTTTAAAGGAAATAAGCATTGTGTTCTTTCCTATAAACCCAAGCCCTGCCCTTCTTGCAAACATTCTCTCAAGCAAAGGACCTGTATCCACATAGATTTTGTATTCAATATCATTAAATTTATCTTTAACCCTTCCCATAACCCTTTTCAACTTCTTGTAAATAAATTTATGATAATCAACATGAAGGGCATAACTTGCAATTTTATATTTACCTGTATCAATTTTTTTATAAGGAACAGCAACTACAAGCACACTTCTTACACTCTTAAAAACTTTTTTTACATCAATTCTCTTATCAAGAGTTTTCTCCATCCACTTCATATCAGCATGATATTTCTTTCTTATCCAGTTTATAAGAAAATTCTTATCTCTTTCAGGAATAAAGGGAGTTGTAAAACCGTAAATAGATAGGCTTTCTTCAGATAGAATTTGTTTTATGAATTCCTTTAAATTTTTCATATAAAATTAAAAGGATGAAGATAATAGGACATAAAAATCAAATTCTTTATTTTGAAAAGGTAATAAAGGAGGATGCCTTTTTAAATGCCTACATTTTATCAGGACAGGAAGGAGTCGGAAAACTTGAAACTTTGAAGTTAATACTAATTAAATACGTATGCAAGAAAAGGGAAGGGTGCGGAGAATGTGATATGTGTAAAAGATTCAAAAAGATCGCAATCCCTGACATCCATTTTATTCTGCCTGATAGAATTTCAGAAAATCTAAATGAATTATATGAAAGAGGAGAATGGAGTATAGATAATTTAAGAACAGATTATTTTTCAAGGGAAACTGTTATAGGAATCAATACAATCAGAAAAATTGAGAGGGAATTAAAGGCAAAACCCATTGAACTTAAAAGAAAATTCTATATCTTTCTTGATGCTGACCTAATGAATAGAGAGGCACAGAATGCCTTTTTAAAAATACTTGAAGAACCACCTGAATTTGTTACCTATTTTTTATTAACTCCTTATCCTGACTCACTTCATATAACAATAAGGTCAAGGTGCATTGAGATTCCCTTTTTCAGTTTGAAGTTTGAAGAATTTAAGGAATATTTTAAATATAAAAGAAACATATATTTTTTATACAGACTCTCAAGGGGCTCCATAGGGATAGCAAAAAAAATTATTGAAAACAAAATTGAGGATGAATACGGAAATCTACTTAGAGAGATATCAAGGAATAAAAATGAAGATTATTTTGTTTACCAAAAAATTGAAAGGGAATATTTAAAAGACAAAATATTTTTGCTGGGATTCTTCATACAGGAAATTACAGAGCTTAAAATGGGAAAGAATGAAATATTAAAAGATCATCCCTTTAAAAAAGAAATTGAATTTCTTAATAAAAGAATAGACCCCCACATACTTGACTTGTTGTATGATAGATATTACAAAATCCTTGAAGGATACAAAAGAAACATACCCTCCTTTATGCTTTTATACCTATTTGACTCCTTACGTTTTGGACTCCCATAATATGAAATGGAAATAAAAAATATTGCATGGGCTACGGATTTCCACCCACTTTCAAATCACACCTTTGAATGGGCAAAACTTTTTGCTGAGAGGTTCAGAGCAACACTGTATGCCGTTCATGTAATACCTGAAAAAAAACCTTTTTTTTCTGCTCTTAAAAGAGAAGAACTTGAAAATATGTTTAATCTTATTGAAAAGGAAACTAAGGAAAGAGCTGAAAAGATTTTTAAGAAAAAAAAAGAAGATGTTGGTGGAAGATTTAAATTTGAGGCATTTCTTTTAAAAGGTGAAATCACATCTAAAATAGTTGAATTTATAAATGAAAGGGATATAGAGTTACTTATTATAGGTAGCTCACGTGTATCAGAGAGAAGGAAAATTGGAACAACTGCTTACAGAATACTGACAAATGTTAGAATACCTGTTATTGTTGTTCCCTGTGAAAGAAAAGTAAAATTAAGCAAGATACTCGTTCCTATTGATTTTACAAGGTTTTCTTTTAAAGCACTGGAATATGTAGTGGGACTTTCCGAAAAATTTGAATATGAAATTCATCTTCTCCATGTGATTGAAATCCTTGAATCAATAGGATTAAAGGAAGTTGAGGAAAGATTGCTGGAAGAAACAAAAAACCTTCTAAAAAAAGAGAGTGAAAGATTTAAAGGAAAATACAAAATATTTGTAAATGCCATAAAAAGAGATGAGGCTGAAATAGGAATCATAGAATTTGCCCAGGAAAATGATATTGATTTAATCTGTATGACAACAAGGGGTAGAAAGGGAATATCTCACTTTCTCCTTGGTTCATCTACAGAAAAAGTTATAAAACTCTCAGATATACCTGTACTTGCCTTTAATCCTGTTATTTAAGGTTTTACTATTGATAAAATAAGAAAAAAAATTTATAATTTTAGGACGGGAGGGGTGGCCGAGAGGCCGAAGGCGGCGGCTTGCTAAGCCGTTTCCCGATTTACATCGGGACGCGGGTTCGAATCCCGCCCCCTCCGTCTTTGAAATAATTTAAAAAAAGTTTTTAAAGAGGGAGGAGGTAATGATCACAAAAGAACAAATTTTAAAAAAAATGAAGAATGTATATGACCCTGAAATCCCCGTTAATGTGGTTGACCTTGGTCTTGTTTATAACATAGAAATCAAAGAAGAGGGAAATATTCATATTTTAATGACTCTCACAGCTCCAGGATGTCCTATTTATAAATACATAGCAGAAAAGGTAAAAAGAGAGGTCTCACAACTGGAAGGGGTTAAAAAGGTGGACGTGGAATTTACCTTTGACCCCCCTTGGTCCCCTGACAAAATGAGTGAAGAAGGAAAAAAAGTATTGAGGTCAATGGGATTCAATATTTAAAAGGTAAGTTTATTGAAGCCTCAAGATATTTTTTGATTTTTTCTTGAAGTTCCCTTAAATGGGCTTGTGTATAAAGATCAAACTTCTCCCTTTTTAAAAGGTCTTCTATTTTGCTTTTTAACTTTTCAAGTTCATACCTTGAAAGAGAGCTTGCATCATAGGGATAACCGGATTTTAAAAGGACCTCTCCCAGTTTTTCTGTATACATTCTCTGAAGATTTCTTCTAAAGGAGTTTATATCTGAAGGTTTATCTTTCAGGATTTCCTCAAAAACCGCATAACTCATTCTTTCAAAGAATTCACTCAATTTGAAGGGATTTCTATCTTTTGTTCTCACCTCATTGTCAATTATTCTCCTCAATCTATCAGGATAAAAGAGCAAATCAAGTATATTTTTCTGAATCATCTGAACGTATAAGTGGAGAGGAAAATCAGTGGGGTAAAAACTATTCCACATCCCCCAGTGTGCCCATCTGTTTGGTGCAAGTTTGTTTAAAAGTTCTATGTCAAATTTGAAAGATTTTTCGGAAAATATGTTTTCAATAAGAAAATCAAGAGCTTCTCTCTGTTTTCCAGATGGAACAGGTCTTAAGGGGGGTAACTTATCTCCCTTATGAAATCTGTCAAAATAAACTCCCCCTATGAATTTTGTAAGAGGTCTTGAAGATATAAGTTTTTCATAAATAAGCCTTATAAAAGCACTCCTTAATCTTACATAACTTTCTCCTTCCCCAATCAAAACCTCTTCAAGTTTCGGTATAACAATTTCTATTATCTTTCCTCTTTCCTTTGCATATAAAAGGGGGTCAGAGGAAAGATCCCATCTTGTTGTGAGCGGGTCAACACCTTCTAAATATCCTGCATCCTCATCTGTTCCATAGACATGAAGGGGTTCTTTATTCAATTCTGCAATTTTTTTGAGATATTCTAATTCTTCTTCAGGATCCTCAAAGGGAGTGTAACCATAGGTTATGACCCATTTATCATATTCTCCAACTTTTTTATTCCAGAAATCTCCTTGTTTCTTCTGGTCACTTGATATATTGACAGGGCTGTAATCCATAACAGAAATCGTTAAACCATATTTATGAGTGAAGGAGGTATCATTTAACTTTTCAAAACTTATAGCAGATGAAGCCTTGAAATTGTGTCTCAAACCAAGGGTATGACCCACCTCATGCATAACAAGCTCCCTTATTGCGTCACCTATGTATTTTTCAGGGAATTCCTTATCTTTTTTTAATAAACCAAGTGCCTTTAAAACAGTGTATCCAAATCCTATCTGATGTTTTAAACCTGATTCATAGAAACACAATTTATTCTTTAAATCAGGCGGCAAAATCCTCTTAATTTCTTCAATTTTTTTCATTTCCTCTTCCCTTTTAAGAGGATCTATCATCTCTTCATAATCCTCTATCCATCCTCTAACAAAACTTGCAGAAATGAGAATATCAGCATTCAAAATCTCACCTGTCCTCGGATCAACCTGAGAAGGTCCTATGGCATAACCCATACTCCTTGCTGAAACCCATCTTATTGTTGAATACCTTATATCTTCAGGGTCCCAATCAGGGTCATTAGGAGCATCCTTAACAACTATTGCATTTTTAAAACCAGCACCTTCAAAAGCCTCATTCCAAGCAAGTATCCCCTCCTTAACATATTTTTTGTATTCCTCAGGTATGCTTTTATCAAGATAAAAAACAATAGGTTTTATGGGTTCTGATATTTTTTTTGAAGGATCCTTTTTCTCAAGTCTCCATCTCTCAATCATTCTTACAAAAGGTGATTCCTCCTTCTCCCTATCAAAATCCATTATCGCAGTCAAGAAATAACCCACCCTTTCATCAGCATATCTGGGTTTCATCGGGACTTCAGGAAGTTCAAAAAAGGAAAATCTCACTCCAACTGTCATAAATCTGTAATCAGAAACCCCTTCTCCTCCAAAGGGAGGAGAATCAGGTGCCTCGTAAGTTAAAAGAACATCAATTTCTGTATTTTTCGGGAAATTTTTTACTGTGTGGATAGTGCTTTTATTTTTATCAAATCTTGATAATTTTCCACCATAATAATACTTCAGCATCCTTGAAAGATCAGGGTAATCGGAAACAAGGAAATCTGTCACATTAATAAGCACATTATTATTCTTCTCATTCCTACTTTCAATTTTAAAAACAGCAATAACAGAATGTCCCACATTCTCCTCTATAAAGTGTTTGAATTCTTCCCTTTCTGCCTTAAATCTTGCGTTTCTGTGTATGAGAAAAACCTTATCACCTATTGTTTTAAATCTTAAGAGCCTTGTATCACTTAAGGGAAGTCCCTCTATCACATTAAAATCACCAAGACCATATGAAAGATGCATAACAAGGGCAAAATCTTTTTCAAAATCAGAAGGAGAAAGTTCAATATAAAGGGTATTGTCCGTTTTTAGATGTAATTTCAGGAAACCCTCAATCGGTTTTGTATCTTTTAAAACCTCCTTCCATGGTTTGAAGGGTTTTCTCTCCTCTTCCCTGTCCTTCTGAGCAGGCCCCGGGATATGCTGGTAGTGATGAATATAAAGGCAACCTGATAAAAATAAAACAAAAAAAGAAATTTTTTTCATGATATTAAAACAATTTTAATCCTATAAAACCACATAAAGGCTTCGGGTAGAAATCGGTTGATTTGGGAGGCAACCTTGATTTATTAACTGCATATTCATAAACATTTAAAGGAGAAAGCGGGGGAAGGAAAAAGGCAGTATTGAACTTTCCCTTTTTTACATCCTTTAAAAGTTCTTTATAATCCCTGTAAAATTCCGGTCTTTCAAATTCCTCTTTTATTATATTTTTATGCAGATAGGAAACAGAAAAATCTTCCCCTTTACCCTCTATAAAGTAAAAATTATCCTTGTAAAACATTATTATCTGAGGATTCATGAGATTTCTTATGCTTTCCTGAATATTCGTAATATCCAATTTTCTTGAATTCTCTATCAATTTCCATATCTTTTCCTCCTTTAAATTAACACCTCTGTGGGCTGGTAAAATTTTAAGGTTATTATCATAGACAGAAAATAATATAACAAGCCTTTTATCAAATTCCGCCTCCAACATTGCTTTGAATCTGTGATGTCCATCAGCTATGACTAATTCACTTTTCTCTATTTCACTAAAGAAATCATCATCAATTATACATTTTTTTATTCTGTGAATCTCATAAAACTCGTCATTAATTTCAAACATAAACTCCTCTTTCTGTATGAACTCATCAATGGGTTTTCCTTTATACATTAAAATGACAGGCTCAAAATTTATACCTGAGCTTTTATAAAAATTTTTATGAACCTCAACCGCCTGCTCAAATGTTCCTTCATGGAAAAAAATATTTTTTCTTGAGTTTAGTTTTAATGCGCATAAAAAACCCTTTCTTATAAACTTCTCATCATAAATTCTGAATTCCTGTTCGTATATATAAAAATTCTCTTTAGCATTGAAAATAACCTTTCCCCTTCTTATAAGTTCTTCCAAATAACTTTTACCTCTTTGTTTTATATTTTTTACAAATTCATAAAAGGGATGTCCCTTGAATTCCTCTTTTCCATCCAGAAAATAAAAATAATCCTCAATTCTTACAACATTTTCCTTAATTAAATCCTCTTTAAAATAAAGGGCTTTAAATTTTGATAATAAATCAGACATCTAACTCTTTTACAATTTTTACCGCGAGAAGCAAACTCGCATCCCTTTGAGCCTCAACAGTCTGGGCACCTATATGAGGTGTCAGAATAACCTTAGGATGGTTTAAAAGAAGGGTGTTATCAGGGGGTTCCTTTTCATAAACATCAAGACATGCAATACTTACGATTTCCTCATCAAGAGCCCATAAAAGGTCATTTTCATTTATTATACCGCCTCTTGCACAGTTAATAAGAATTATTCCCCTTTTTGACTTTTCAAAAATACTTCTATTTATCATATTCCTGGTCCCTTCTGTAAGGGGTGTATGGATAGTTACTATATCACACCTTAAAAAAATATCCTCAAGTTTGCCAACAAGGCTTCCATATTCAAAATGATCCAAATGGGGGTCAAATCCCATTACCTCTGCATCAAAACATTTAACTCTTTTTGCAACCTCTTTCCCTATTCTTCCCAGTCCTATTATTCCCACCTTTTTTCCTCTTAATTCCTTCCCCATAAATTTTTTCTTTTCCCATTTACCTTCCTTCACTGAGTTATGAGCATCAGGGAGTCTCCTTAACGCAGATAACATGAAAAGTATTGTAAGTTCTGCAACAGAAACAGAAGAAGATTCTGGAGAATTTATAACTTTTATACCTCTTTCTTCTGCTGTTTTAACATCAATATTGTCAAGTCCAACTCCTGCTCTTCCTATTATTTTTAACCTTTTGGCATTTTCAATAACCTTTTTTGTTACCTTAGTTGCACTTCTAACTATTAAAACATCATATTCAGGAATTATTTCTATAAGTCTTGCCTCTGAGGGTGTCTCTATTTCTTTTATTTCAAATCCTTTTTTTACTAAATAATCCTTTCCCGCATCGTGAATTTTATCTGTAATTAGAACTTTCATACTCGAATCTTATTCTTCCCAGGTATCTATCTGTGCCTTTTGAAGTTTTCCTGAATAATCAATATAAACAGTCTTTACTTCTGTAAAAATCTCATAAACTGTCCAGCCACCCTCCCTGTGCCCATTACCTGTAGCTTTAACACCACCAAAAGGTAGATGACATTCTGCCCCTATGGTAGGACCATTTATATATGTGATCCCTGCTTCAATTTTCTCAATTGCCTTCATTGCGTTATTGATATCCTGAGTGTAAATTGAAGAAGAAAGGCCGTATTTTGTTCCATTTAAAATTTCTATTGCATCATTAAGGTTCTTTGCCTTTATAAAGGCAACAACAGGACCAAATATCTCCTCCTGAGCAATTCTCATGTTCGGGTCAACATCAATGAATACTGTTGGTTTATAAAACCATCCTTTATCATATTCATCACCTTTCAAAGGTTCTCCACCAAGAACAAGTTTTGCACCTTCATTTTTTCCGATTTCCACATAAGAATGAATCTTATTTCTCTGGCTCTCATTGATTACAGGTCCCATTTCTGTTGACTCATCAAGAGGATTACCCACTTTTAAAGTCCTTGCCCTTTCCACAAACATCTCAACAAATTTATCATAAATATCTGTATGAACAATTATTCTTGAAGTTGCTGTGCACCTCTGTCCTGCAGTTGCATATGCACCCCATATTGCACCTTCAAGGGCAAGATCAAGGTTTGCATCAGGCATTACAATCTGAGCATTTTTTCCACCCAGTTCAAGGGAAACTTTTTTAAGATGTTTTCCTGCAACCTCTGCAATCCTTGCTCCCACCTCTGATGAACCTGTAAATGCAACCCCTCTTATATCAGGATGAGAAAGAAGGGCTTCTCCCACTTCACTCCCTCCTCCGAAAACAAGGTTTATTACCCCAGGAGGAGCTCCTGCTTCTTCAAGAATTTTAACCAATTCATAAGCACAGGCTGGCGCATCAGAAGGTGGTTTGAAAACAACTGTATTTCCTGCCAGAAGAGCAGGAAAAATTTTCCAGGCAGGAAGAGCTATAGGAAAGTTCCACGGAGTTATCACAGCAAATACACCAACAGGCATTCTGAAAGTTAGAGCAAATTTATCAGGAAGCTCTGAGGGAGTATTGAAGGAAAAAAGTCTCCTTCCCTCTCCAAAAGCATAAAAGGCAGTATCAATTCCTTCCTGAACATCACCCCTTGCCTCTTTTATTATCTTACCATTTTCCCTTGAAAGGAGTTTTGCAATTTCCTCTTTTCTTTCAAGAAATATTTCTGCAGCCTTTCTCATTATCTCTCCTCTCTTTGGAGCAGGAACCTTTGACCACATCTTATATGCCTTTTTTGCAGCCTGAACAGCCTCCTCAACATCTTCTCCTTTTGATTTAGGGAAAACACCAATTACCTCCTCCCAATTTGCAGGATTTCTGTTTTCAAAGGTTTTACCTGAACTTGAAGGCTTCCATTTACCATCGATGTAATTCAAATATTCCTTCATTTTTTACCTCCTTTTTATTTTAGAAATTCTCTTTTAAATCAAACTCCTCTCCTTTTTGCATTATCTCTTCTGCTACAAAGATCTTTGCACCTGTCCTTAAAGCAATTGCTATTGAATCAGAAGGTCTTGCATCAATAGAGTAAAGATTATCCTCTTTATCCCTGAAAAGAAGTCTTGCATAATATGTGGTATCCTTTAAAGCATTTATTACAATTTTCTCAAGCTTTATATAAAAAACATCAAGAATTGATTTTATTAGGTCATGAGTTAAAGGCCTCTCATAAACTATTCCCTTCATTCCCATATAAATTGCTTGAGCTTCCGGCTTTCCTATCCAGATTGGAAGAAATCTGTTCCTTTCCTTCTCTTTAAGAACAACAACAAAGGTTTCCTCCTTACCCTCATAGGTGGGCATATTTTGCTGATATATTGAGAAGACTTCTGCCTCAACCACTTTTGCATCTTTCATAATATAACCTCCTTAAACAAAAAGGCGGTTATAATACTTATAATTATACCAAATACTGACCTAAAAAGATATAAAACTCTTTTTTCTTTAAAAGGAGGGAAAAAGTATACAAATAAAGGGAAAAAAGGGAATAAAAGTAACAAAAGGGGATTATAAAGATAAAGAAGAAAAATAGTTAATCTCTCAAAAAATCCCCAGAATTTCCCTTTTCCCTGTAAAAGCTCATTATATTTTAAAAATGTAAACTCAACCGAATAAACCAAAATCCAGTAACCATATGTTACTATTATCAAAAATGTTAAAAGTTTAAAATAAAAATCATCAAACCAAAAACCCTCTCCTTTTACAGCAGGAAGTGGAAAATACTTAGAGAAAAGATAAATGATAAATATGTGTAAAAACTGATCAATTATATAATAAAAAAAATTTTCTCCTATTTCTTCTCTATAGGATAAAAAAACCTTTAACTTATCCTGTAAAATATGGGTTATGGTTATTAAAACAATGCACAAAAAAGGGAAAAAATGGAAGGAATAAGGGAGAAGGAAAACAAACATTGTAAGAAAGAGAACAAATCCGTGTATTATAACTCCTAAAAACTCACTTGTTTTTTTCTGAAATAACCTATCTGTCTGCAAAGGATAATCAGTTAAAAAATGCGCAAGGGTTAAATGCCAGAAAAAAAAAGAATTCAAGCTTCTTCCTTTATAATCCAGACTTTAATTATCCCTTCAATTCCTTTAAAAAGTTTAACAGGTATTTCATAAAGACCAGGCTCTTTCAGTGGAGAATCGAGTATTATCTGAGATTTTTCTATATTCTTTATACCTTTATTATTAAGTTCCCTTATAATATCTATCTTTGTTACAGCACCATACGTTTTATCTTTACCTTTTAATGTAAAAGAAAGAGAAAGTGAGGCAAGATTTTCCTTCAGTTTTTCCGCCTGTTCCATCAAATGTCTTTCCTTATTTGCCTTCTGTTTTTCAATCTCTTTTAAATGCCTGATTATCCCTTCCCTTGCCTCTACTGCAAGACCTCTTGGAATAAGGTAATTTCTTGCAAAACCATCTTTTACAACCTTAATCTCTCCTTCCTTTCCAAGACCTTTTACATCTTTAAGAAGCAAAACCTTCATTTTAAATCACATATTCTCTTACAAATGGCAATAAAGCCATCTGTCTTGCCCTTTTTATGGCGAGAGCAAGTTTCCTCTGGTGATAGGCACAGAGACGGGTTTGCCTTCTGGTCATAATTTTCCCCCTGGGAGTAAGATAATTCTTCAGGGTTTCAACATCTTTATAATCGATTATCCCTATACCTTCTTTACAAAATTTACATTTCTTTGACCCCATATTTACCTCCTCCCTTACTAAAAAGGTAGGTCATCTTCAGGTGGTATCTCTTCAGGTGGTAATTCTTCTTCTGGAGAAACGGAAATCTCTTCGGGTCCTTCTTTTTCAAGAAACTGAACCCTTAATCCAACAACCTCAATTATACTCCTTTTTTCTCCTTCCTGATTTTCAAAAGTCCTGGATTGCAATCTCCCTTCAACAAAAACCGGAGAACCCTTTGAAAGCCTTTGATTACATCTCTCAGCAAGTGCACCAAAGGTTACTATATTTATAAAAAGTGTATCCTCCTTCCAGTCACCTGTTGAAGGGTCCCTGTATGGTCTTGTAGAAGCTATTCTGAATCTTGAAATTGCCCTTCCCTGAGAGGTAAACCTTATCTCAGGGTCCTGAACAAGACGCCCTGAAAGAATAACAAGATTCATATTGGGAATTCTTAAATCTGCCATGCTCATTTCTCCTTTTTAGATTTAAAACTTTTAACATTCTCCTTCTTTAAAACCATCACCCTGTATATCTCCTTGATTAGACGCAACTGACCCTTTAAATAAACAGGAACCCCGGGGTCAGCTCTAAAACCCCATATCGTATAGAACCCCGAATTTTTCCTTTTTATAGGATATGCAAGTTCCCTTAAACCCCAATCATTTATATTTATTACCTCTCCACCTCTTTCTTTTATAAGATTTTCAACCTTCTCATAAACTTCCCTTCTTTTTTCTTCCTCTATATCAGGATCTATAATCATCATCATCTCATATTCACGCATTAAATCCTCCATTTCCCCTGCGGGTCTCAGGTGGGGTATGGAACCCAGGACTTATGCCAGGTCCTGAGACCTCTTTAAAGGATAATTATATCATTTTGAAAACTTAAATTCAAGAATATCTCTATCCTGAACAATATAATCCGGGCCATGTATCTCTATTTTCCCCTTTTCCTTTAGTTCTTTCCAGGAAGGAATTTCAAGAAAATCAAAGGGTTTAGCTACTTCTACCCTTATAAATCCCTTCTGAATATCCGTATGAATCTTTCCTGCTGCATCATAACTCGTTTGCCCTTTTTTAAGTGGAAAGCAACTTGCTATATCACCTTTAAGAGTATAAAATCTTATGTATCCCAGATAATTAAAGGCATATTCAAGTATCTCAAGAGGTTCAGAAAAACCTTCCCTTTTTAACTCCTTTATTATTTCTATTCTATCCTCTTCTTCCAATTCCTTTATTTCTTCAAATATTTTGAAAGGACACACAAAAAATTTATCCCCTGTATTTAATTTAAAATAGCCTCCCTTGTCATTACTATTAATTACATATATTTTTTTCTTTGCCATTAAAAGAGGAAAATCTTTTATCTCCCCAGGCTCCTCTCCTTTTTCAATTTTTTCCTTTGCCTTCATGAGCTCTTCTCTTAATTTATAATCGATATTCCTCTCTTTAAGCTTTTTCTCAATCCTTTCAAGGTCTGAAATTGCAAGCTCTGCAAGAAGAATCTCTTTTTCTTTTTCAGGGTTTATTTCACCCAGATAAGAGGGAACTTTTTCATCCATAAAACCTCTAAGTATAAAAATTAAAAGGTCAGCCTCCCTTATATAAGCAAGAAATTCGTTCCCAAGTCCTTCACCTTTATGTGCATTCTCTATTATACCTGCAATATCATAAATATCTATTTTGAAATTCCTTACTTCCTTTGAATTCTTCCTCTCCGCGAGTTTTATTAATAGTTCATCCCTTATCTCCGCCTTACCTTCATTTTTCCCAACTGTTGTAAAGGGATATATATCCCTTATAACCTCAACTCCTGTAAGAATATGAAAGAAGGTGGATTTTCCTGAATTAGGGAAACCCACCAGTCCGATCCTCTCCATTTAATAAAGTAAAAAAAAACTGGCTAAAACTATTTATTTTTATTTTCTTCTGACTTTAACAGCCTTAGGACCCTTTGGGGAATTAGCCTTCTCAAAGGTCACCACTTCACCCTGTCTCAAGGTCTTAAAACCATCAATCTCTATGTCCGAATAATGGACAAAGAGTTCTTCGGATCCATCATCCGGAACAATAAATCCATACCCTTTCTTGGCATTAAACCACTTTACACGACCTGTGAAACGCATCTTAAAAACTCCTCTTTAAAAAACATAGGAATTGAACCTTAAAATAAAATTTCTATAAAATACCACAGATTTTTAAAAAATGCAAGTAAATAAAAAATTTCCCTCCTTTTTAGCCTTTATTCTCTTTTTTACAGGAATTATATCAAGTAAATTCTTAAGCAATTTTCTAATAAATTCCCTTATTTTTATACTCCTACTTTTTTCACCCTTCAAATATATGAGCCTTTTTCCCTTAGGAAACATACATATATACCTGAACAAAAGGGAAAAAAGCCCTTCATATACTATAATAAATAAAAGAGCACATAAATACATGGTAAAGAAAATAAAAGAGAGATTTGATGGGAACACTGAAAAATTTCTGCTTGCAATTCTTTTAGGTGAAAGAAGTGAAATTGGAAGAGATTACATAAGAAAATTCATTAAGACAGGAACCCTTCACTTTTTAGCTATATCAGGACTTCATATGACAATCATAACCTCCATATTTACATTCATCTTCCTTGTGTTAAGGTTCAATTTTAAAACCTCCCTATTTTTATCCCTTTTATCTACCTTCTTTTATATTACTTTCATCCCCTTAAGACCTTCTGTATTAAGAGCTTTCTTTATGATTTTATTTTTTATTTTTACCTATATATCAAATAATAAAGTCCATCCACTTTCAATACTCGGAAACTCAGGACTTATCTCACTTCTCCTTTTTCCTGAATGGGCTTTTGACCCTGGCTTCCACTTATCCTACTTAGCCACATTTGGTATAATACTCCTTTTTCCCTTTTTTAACAAATTGAAGATAAAAAACTATTTTCTTAGAAATTTCATTTACTTACCCTTTTGCGTATCCTTTTCTGCTCAGATATTTGTATTTCCATATATCTATCTATTCTTTAAAAATATCCCCCTCATTGCTCCTTTTGCAAACTTAATATTATCCCCACTTGTATTTTTCTCCCTCTTGGGAGGTCTTCTAACTCTTATACTAAATAATCTATTTCAATTCATATCAACAAGAATTGTATTTTTCACCGAATTAATCACAAAAATCCTTTTTAAAACCATAGATGCTCTTTCAGGAATAAATTTCTATATATACACCCAAAAAGTAAATCCCCTGATTTTCCTTCTATTAGTATCTATTCCATTGCTTTTTAGCTTATTGAAATACATAAGTGTAGAAAAATAAAATATATATGTGGAAAATTTAAAAGATTTATTACCAATTAGAGCAATTGAAAGATTAAAGGATATAAAGGGCAAAAAATTCATTATTTTACAAGGTGAACCAGGACTTCTAAAGAGCGAGGTCATTGAAAAATACTTAGAAGAGGAAGGCTTAAAAAACAAAAAATTCCTTTTAACAAAAGAAGATAGAGACTCAACTTACTTCCTATCAAGATTAGAAAAAGAATTAACAAAAGGAGCCGCAGAAAGTATCGCGGGTATAAAAAGCGCATTAATTAATTACTTCAGGGAAGAAACAAAAATAAAGGTCTTTGTCTTTGAAAGATTTGATGAAATTTTAGATTCTGAAAGTATAAACATTTTTTGGGATCTAACCTTAAATTCAAATCCTGAAATTTCAATAATAATTGAAACAAAAGAAGCTATAAAAACACCTCTTGAATCACAAACAGAAAGAATAGATAGAGAGCTCTTCCTTATACAAGAAGAAGATATCATCAATTTTCTTGAAAAAAATAACATAAAATATCTAAGAAAAGACATTAAAAAAATACTTGAAATTACAAGGGGACATGGATTTTTTACAAGACTATACCTCTCTGAATATATAGAAAAAGGAGAAATAAAAGAGGAAAGTGAATTTGAACTTGTTGAGAAAATTTTAAGGGAAAGATTTGAAAGTTTAAATAGAGAAACAAAAAGCCTTCTTATGGGTATATCCTCTCTTGAAAGATTTAGTAATGAAGAATTATCAAGAATCCTTGGTATTAGAGAACCTGATGAATTTTTAGCAGGAATAACAAAAAAATTCATATTTATAGAAAAAAGTGAGAATTATTATTATTTAAATCCTCTCTTTAAAAATTTCCTTCAAAGGGAAATGGAAAAACATCCAAGGGGTCTTATATTAAAAAAATGGATTTTAGATAATGCTATAGAATTTTATCTTGAAAAAGAAGACTACTTTCAGGCACTTTTTTATCTTGAAAAACTCGGATTTTATTCAAAAATTCTTGATATTCTCAGAAAAAAATTTTTTTATATCATAGAAACAACCAGAGTCTTAGAGATAGGACCCATCATAGATAGATTACCCTTAGAGATCAAAAATAAAAATTTCCTTATTCTTCTTATTAAAGCACAAATAGCTCTTTTAAACCATGATTTTGATGCAATATTTAAAGAGCTTGAAAAGATTGAACCTGATAAACTTGACCCTGATTTATGTGCCTATTATTTTTACCTAAAAGGTGCAGGGAAATATTATTTAAGTGAATATAAAGAAGCTGAAGAACTTGCAAGAAAGGGATTAAAATGCGGTGAAAAACTGGAAGAAAGGGTAAGATACAGGTTAACTAACTTACTTGGAGCTATAAATTCTATGAAGGATAATCTGGAAGAGGCGGAAATGTTCTTTAATGAAGCATTAAAGGTGACAAAAAATATAAAAATTTCAAAAAGAGCAATAGCTTTGCTTTTAACAAATATCGGGACAATCAATTTGAAAAAGGGAAATTACTCCCTTGCTGAAAGTGTGTATAAGGAAGCTTTAAGTATAATAGAGGATGCAGACCTTAGAATGTACATACTCGGGTGGTTAGCACAGGTTTATTTCTATTGTGGATATATTGAAAAAACTCTAAATCTTCTTGATGAAATGAAATCAATATCTGAAAAATTCGGACTTGAATACCATCTTAATTCATACTACTCACTTTTAAGAGAGTGTGAACTTTTTAAGGAAAACCTTGAAAGGGCAAAGTATTTTAATAATAAACTAAAGGAACTATCTGAGACTTATAAGGACCCTGAATTTGCTATTGATGTGAATTTGTTTTATGCCTATTATGAACTTAAAAAGGGAAATCCTTATAAGGCTCTTGAAATAATAAATGAATTGAAACCAGAAACAAAAGTTTTTGAATCTGAAAAAAATGTAATACTCGGCAAAATATATTTAACCCTAAGGGAATTTGATAAGGCTGAAAAACATTTTATAGAAGCTTTTACCGTATATCCTGAAGGTTATTTTAGAAGAAAAACAGCAAAAATTCCCTATTTAATTTTTTTATATTACAAAAAGGATTACAAAAAAGCAATTCAAGAATTTAAAGATATTAAGGAGATCCCGGAAATACGCTCTCTACTTTTTCTTCTTCGCTATAATATAAGAACTTTCCCCTTTAAATTGAGTGAAGAGGAAGTTATAGAATTTTTTAAAAGAGAAAATCTCATTTAAAACAAAAATAAAAAGCTCTTAAAGTAAGGAAAACAAATAAGAAAAGAGAAAAAATTCTATCTATAAGATTCCCATGTAAAAAAAAATATTTGACAAATCCACGCGCTAAATCAAACTTTTTTAAAAATTCATATTTTCTTGAATATAAAACAGAACCTTTACCATGATAAAGGAAATTTTTAGAAAAATATATATCTTTAACATCATATCCCCTTTTATAAAATCTTCTGAAGAATTCCACATCAGTGAAGTAAACAAAAAACCTCTCATCTAAACCTTTAAGCTCCTCAAAAATTTCTCTTTTAATAAAAATTGCAGAAAAGGCAGGTTGAATTTTTTCACCTTTTTTTATCACCCCCCTATTCCATTTTCCTTCAAAGATATTTTTTATTGATGGTAATGCTCTTATAAAATACAAGAATCCTTTTTCCCCTTTTAAAAGAGGAACAAACACCTTGGGTCTTATTTCCTTTATTTCCTTTAAAATTTTTACAAAATTTCCTTTATCAAAATATACATCAGGATTGCAGAAGAATATATATTCTCCAAGGGAGCTCTTAAAAGCAAAATTATTGGCTCTGGAAAAACCTATATTTCTCTTAAAAAAGAACAATTTAAATTTTTTTTCCTTTCTTAGGATATAAGGCGTTTTATCCCTTGAACATGAGTCTACAATTATCCATTCTACCTCATCATCAATTATCTTTTTTATTGACAAAAGAAGCTTATCTATAACATACGAGCTATTAAAAGTTACCGTTATCCCTGTTAAAAACTTTTTCATAAATTACATTTTTAATCTCAAGTACCCTTTCCCTCCAGGTTTTACCGAATTTTTGAACCTTTATTATACCCTTTTTTATACCTTCTAAATATTTGAGCATCTCTTCTTCTTCACCCCATATAAATCCTCTTCCTTTTTTAAATTCTTTAAGATAATTAAAAAGAATTGATTTTGCTTTAAAATATGCAATTACAGGAATATCATTCCCTGAATATTCAAAAAACTTAAGGGGAACATAATTTTTGCAATCTTCGTCCCTGAAAATAATGAAAAGATCAGATATCTCAAAAAAATCCCTTAATTTTTTATACTCAACAAAGGAACTTTTTTTTATTCTCTTATCCTTTAAATTAAGTTCAGTGCCAAGTATAAAAAGATTAAAATCAATACCTTTTGTAAAATCCAAAAATCTTTTAAAACTATCCTCCGCATTTTTAAGTGTTCCTGTATAGACAATATTAAAACCTGAGTGTTTCTTTTTGTCAAACTCATAATACCCTGCATATACAACTTCACCTTTAATATTAAAGGAACTTAAAACATAATCATGAGAGCCTATAAAAAGGTCAACAAGATTTTGATAATTCTTTATAAATTTTTTAAATTTTTTTGCGCTCTCAAAATCAGCAGAATCTCTTATTTCACAGATAAGGGGAATTTTATATCTTAATTTTAGAGAAACCCCAACTTTAAGAAGCTCAAAGGGAGGCAAAGTTACAAAAATAAATTTCAAGTTTTCCTTTTCCATTAAAAGGGCTGATTTTTTCAAAAAATTACCAAGATATCTTTTAAATTCTCTACCTCCTTTCCTTCTTTTTAAAGAAGGCTTAATAAAGGATAAGTAATCATAAACTCTTTCTATAGGAATTTCCTTTAAGTCCTCAAGTAAAGATAAGTCCTTTAAAATACTTTCAGGAATTTTCTTTGTTACAACAAAAGGAGAAAACCCTGCCTCTTTGAAGTATTTTGTATAATTATAAGCTCTTACAGAAGCTGCAAAGGGTTCTGGAGGAAAATAGTAGGGAAGATAAAGAAATTTCAAACCTTAACTTTTTTTTCCAAACTCCACACCTTTTCTGAATATCTCAAAAACCTCTTCCTTTGACCTTCCATATTTTAAAACAGCTTCTTCAAATAACCCAATTTCCAGTATGTCAAATTTACCAAAAAGAACACCTAAGGCAAAATACGAAGGGCCACCTCTTACCTGAAGATATTTTCTTGAAGGAATCTTAATCGAACCTTCAATATCAGGAAGAGACTCATCTACTAAAATTACCTTTGATTTTTTTATAAGTCTATTTACTCTATTGAACCCTTCTTTGCTGGTTATTAAAAGATAATCAGGTTCTTCAATCCCTGCAAACTTAATCTTTTTTTGTGAAAGAATTATTTCTGAAACAGAAAAACCACTACCAACAGTTACAGGATTGTCATTCTTCTGAGTGGCGTATAAACCACCAAGTATCCCTGAGAGTGCAAGGAGTGAGGATGCAAGCTGAACTCCCTCTCCTGCGGAACCTGCAATTACAATCCTTAATTCTTTTTTCAATTCATATTCTTCTTTCTTTTCAATCACGGTAAATTCAAACTCACCCCTTTCTCCAAGAAACCTCTCTATATAATTATCACCAAAAGATTTTTTGCTTTCGGCTTTTTTAATTTTACCTCCCTTTTTTTCCAGAATTATCTTTAAATCACTTCCCTTTAATTTATTATATCTTGTTGCATAACCTGTGCAGATTTCAAGAATTTCAACAACCGAAAATCCCTTATAATTGATTGCCTCCTTTATTATTTCTTTTAATTCCGGATCCTGAGAGGTGGTTCTTGCATAAAAACCAGCTCCTGAATTTTTAAGAATTTCTATGATCCTCAAACCTTCAAAAGGATTACCCTTTCTTGTTGTTGAGGTTATAAAACCTTCTGGAGTAAGACCTGAATGTTGTCCTCCTGTCATTCCATATAAAAAATTATTATGAATCAAAACCGCAACATCTATATTCATCCTTGCTGCTTCAACAAGATGAAGAAGACCTATAGTTGCTCCTCCATCCCCAATCACCACAACTGTTTTTAAATTGTTTTCAAAAAGAACCTCATCAACCATCTTAACTCCTGAGGCAACAGCTGTTGACCTTCCGTGAAGAGTATGAACAGTATGAACATTAAATAACTTATCTAAAAGCCCTACACACCCTATATCTGAAACAATCAAAACATCCTCTCTTTTTAAATTAAGTTCTTTAATAGCCCTCGCAAGTGCCATATTTACTCCTGTATGACCACACCCAGGACAATAGGGAAAATTTTGAACCTTATCAATAATTTCTGAAAGTTCCATTTCAAAGTTCCTCCAGAAATTTTTTAATATCTTGAGGCGAAATCAATGAACCAATCTTTTTAAAAGAAAATATTTTACTATCTGCAAGGTATCTTAAAAGTAAATAAAGCAAACCCATAATATTTTCCTCTACAACAACAATTTTTTTATATTTTTCAAAAATTTCTTTGAGAATATCTTCATTAAAAGGATATACAGTTTTAAGGATTAAATAGCTTATTCCCTCAGAATCTGCAGTTTCCCTCACGCTCTCTGAAGTAATTCCATATGAAACAAGTAAAACATCGGATTTTTTCTCAGAATATTCGTAAAAGAAGAATTTATCAATATTTTTTAAAATTTTCTCCTTTAAATGATACATCACCTCAATAACCTCAGGGTCATCCTTTTTTAAAAGTCCTCTTTTATCATGTGCACTACCTGTATATCTTGTAAGATAATCTCCACCTACAGGAACAAAAGGTGGAACATCAGAAATTTCTTCAAAATTATATGTTTTAAATTCTCCCTCTCCTTCAAATAATTTCCTATTAATAACTTCTGGTCTTTTTAAATCCTTAAAATCAATACTTTTCCTTGTCATTGTAAGTTCTTTTTCTGTAAGCAAAACACATGGGGTTCTAAGCATTTCGGATACATTTACAGTATGAATCATAAATTCATAACTTTCCTCAATACTTGAAGGTGAAAACAAAGGAATAGGATAACCTCCTGAATTTGAAAAGATAGCCAATAAAAGGTCCCCTTGTGCTGATGTAGTTGCAGCACCTGTTGAGGGTCCCAGTCTCTGGGCTAAAACTATTGAAACAGGAATTTCAGCCATCAAAGCATAAGCAATTGATTCTATCATCAAGGAAAAACCAGGAGCAGATGTAGCAGTCATGGCTTTTACTCCTCTTAAAGAGGCTCCTATACAGTATGAAATTGCTGAAATCTCATCTGACGCTCCTACAGCAACACCACCTCTCTTTGGCAACTCCCGCATCATAGGTTCATAAATAACAGAGGCAGGTGTTATAGGATACCCTGCATAAAACCTTACACCCGCATCAAGGGCTCCTTTTGCAATAAGTTCTCCTCCAGTTGCAAATATTTTCATTTTTCTTTATAAATTCTGTTAATCTCTATTATATGAAAAACTTGAATGCCCTTTCTCTTCAAGGTTTTTGATATAAACCTTCTATGACACCTAAAAAATAATTTTTCAGCACACATTATACAAAGATTTTTCTTTTTAGAAATATCCACCAATTTCTCAATCCCCTTCTTATAACTTTCACTCCTTGTATAATTTTCATACCCTCCCCTCCTAAATCCACCCAACTCTTCTCCCATCCATAAATAAGATATTCCCTCTTTTCTTAACTCTTTTGATAGATTATCCTTATTAAACCAGTTAAATTTACCTGAGGAGGGAAACCTCCTTACATCGACAAGAAGTTCTATTTTATAGTTTTTCAAAATATTTAAAAAATCATTTAATTTTCTGTCTGAATGACCTATTGTGTAAATTCTGTTTAGAATTTTATTACTATCTCATCCGGGTCTATAAAAGAAACTTCTTTAAATTCCTCTTCAACAGGTTCGAGTGTGAATGTTCCTTCTTCCTGTTTCAAAAGTTCAAGAACTTCTCTTTCAAGTTCACCTTCTTCAACCATTTTTCCTTCTCTTTTTGCACCCACAATCATACCCTTTGCAAAGAATATCTCACCTTTTTTTGTTGCACCATCAATAACAAGCCTTCCTGATTTGGAGAGCCTTTTGATAAACTTAAGAATATCCTCAATTTTAACATCTCTTAAATCGCCCACCAGAGCCATTTTTTATTCCTCCCTTTTTTCAACTCCAAGTATTTGGAGAACTCTTGCTAAAAACTCCTTTAATTTGAAGGGTTTCTCAAAATATGCCTCAACATCAATCTTTTTAGCATCCTCCCTTACAGCCTCAGAACCATACGCTGTCATGAGTATAATGTGGGTATCTGGATGTATCTCTCTAACCTTTTTTAGAAGCTCAATTCCATTCATTTCACCTGGAAGTTTAAGGTCGGATATTACAAGATCAAATTTTTTCTCCCTTACCTTTTCAAGTCCCTCCTCAGCTGTTTCGCATAATACAACCTCAAAGGTCCCTGTGACTGAGAAAAGTATCTCATATAAGCTCATTCCAAGAAGCTTTTCATCCTCAACAATTAAAATTCTCTTTTCAGGTTTCATTTTTCTCTATTTTTCTGAAGGGATTGAACCTTTTATAAATTTCTCAGGTATCTCAATAATGAACTTTGTTCCTTCACCTATTATACTCCAAACACTTATCTTAAATCCATGACCTTCAATAACTTTTTTAACAAAGGAAAGACCAAGCCCTGCTCCCTTTTTCTTTCGTGAAAAAAAGGGCTCAAATATTTTGTCAATATATTCCTTTTCTATTCCGGACCCTGTATCCTTGACCTCAAGTAAATAATCTTTATTTTTCTTCAAGGCAACAACTATATCTCCTTCTTTTTCAATTGCCTCAATTGAATTTTTGAATAGGTTCAAAAGTGCGAGTTCGAACTTCACTTTGTCACACAGTATTTTAACCTCAAAAGGAAAAATAATGGAGAAATTAATTTTTTTACCTTTTATAAAAAATTTAGATAGGGAAATTGTCTTTTCTACAATCTCTTTAAGTGAATTTTCTTTTATATCAAGGGTAAAGGGTTTTGCTATTTCAAGTAATGAAATCAAAAGGTACTGCATCATTTCACCCTCTTCCTTCATTGCCCTTACAAGTTCTTTTATCCTTTCATCCTGCTCTCTTAACTCAATAATTTCACTTACACTTAAAACCCCTGCAATTAAATTTTTAAGTTCATGAATAATTGAAGCGGTAACTTTTCCAACAAGAGCCATCTTTTCTTCCTGTGCCCTTTTTTCAATTAATTTCCTTACTTCCTCCTCAAGAGACGCTTTTCTTTCCCTTATCTCTTTAACAAAATTTGCATTCTCTATAGCAATTGAAAGAGTATTTGAAATCATTTCAAAGGTCTTTACTTCTTCCTCATCAAAAAAGCCTTTCTTTTTCTTAATGTAAAGTATGCCATGAATAAAGTCCTTTGTAGGAATAAGAGTTGCAAGTTCTCTTCCTTTTGTAATAGTACTCATTTTCTTAAGAGCCTCACCAGGAAAAGAAGATTCAATTGGAACTATAGAAAGTTCATCTTTTCCCCTTTTAAACTTTGGGATAACACAATTACCCTTTACTTCATAAAAACATACACTCTCTATGTTTGAAAGTTTTTCATATATGTTTTTTATCAAATACTCAACAACTTTTCCAGGGTCATGAGTTCTTGTGGAAAAAAGTGCAAGGTCATAATTTATTTCAAGTCTTTTCTCTGATTCCTTCCTTCTTTCATAAAGATAGGAAGAAAGAAATATAGAACCCAGAAAAGATGATAAGAACTCAAGGTCAGAAATTCTGTCCTCTTCTTGTTTTTCTTTAAATTCAATTATTAGGAATCCAAAAAACTTCCTGAAATGGAAAAAGGGATAATAGAATAAAAATCTGCTATCCGGACTTAAGGGGGTATAAACACTTATTTTTTCCACTGGTTCAAAAAAATAAGATTTAAAGGTGATTAAAAAATCTCTTAATTTTTTATAATCTCCTTTATACTTTCCAAAAAGAGGCTTGATTTCATATTCTTTCTCTCCAAGAAAAACATCAAAATTAACATAACCCTTAAAGAAATTGGAAAGAAAGGCATTCAAAAATCTATGGATTTTCTCAATATCAACTACTGCAGAGAGTTCTTTTATAAAAGATAAAAGGATAGGGATATCCACTATAAAAAACTAAATTTTAAAATATTATCCTTAAATTTTAATGTGATATATCCAAAGGTTATTCCCAACAATGCTCCTGCAATAACATCTGTGGTCCAGTGTTTATTAAGATAGATTCTTGAAAACCCAACAAGTGAAGCCCATGCATAAAGAGGTATCTTTATATTCTCATGCCTCGAGGACATAATAGTAGCAAAGGTAAAAGCGCTGGAGGCGTGACCTGAAGGAAAGGAGGAATTCCATGGATTTGAAGCTTCACCAGAAGGTCTTTCTCTTTTTGTAAGAAATTTAAGGAGGGATGTGAAAACTGAAGAAGACAAAACTCCGAATAAAAGAAGTTTTGCATCATCCCTTTCATATTCTGAAAAACAGGTAGCAAGTAGCGTCTCAACTGCAAGAAAGGTAACTTTATCTCCTGAATGAGTGATGATATTGAAAGTTTTGTCAAGAAAAGGGGTCCTCTGTTTCTGAACATAATTTTGGATTTTCGTATCAAAGGAATTTTCAAATATTAAAAATAGAACAAATATCATCTTCCATAGAGTAATCTGTCACCAAGAAAGGGAGGCAAACCCTCCTTTAAAATTTTTTTTCGTGCGGTTTCAATATCATAATGGGTCCTATAAAAACCTACCTCATTTTTATCTGCATCAAAAATAAGAAAGGCAGCCCGGGGGTCACCATCCCTTGGTTGTCCCACACTTCCAGGATTTATAAGATAATCACTAAATTCTTCCACTTTCACGACATAAAGAAAGTATTCATCCTTTTTTTCATAAAAAATATCCTGCATACCAAACTTAAAGGAATCAGATTCTTTTTTTCTCTTAAATATTGTGGGAATATGAGAATGTCCAAAAAAGGTAATTTTGCTCTCTATACTCTGGAATTCAAAAATTGCTTCTTCAAGAGAGAAAACGTAGGCAAAACTTTCAGGGTCTGATGGTGCTGTGTGAACAATTTCAATTGTATCAGAAACCTTTTGCTTAAAAACAAGTTTTTCTAAAAATTTCCTATTTTCTTCTTTGATCACCTTCTCCGTCCATTCAATTGCCCTTATCGCGTACTCATTCAAATACTTTCTTTCCTCTTCTTTAATCAATGAATACTCGTGATTCCCAAGAACAGTAAATTTTGCCCTCTCTCTTATAAATTCTGTACATAAGTTAGGGTCAGCTCCATAACCTACAATATCTCCCAGACACAGAATTTCCTCATAACCTTCCTTTTCAGCTATCTCTATAACCTTTGAAAGAGCTTCCCAGTTTGAATGAATATCTGAAACAACAAGATATCTCATTTCCTGAGATCCTTCCCTATTTTATCAAGAACACCATTTATAAATTTAACCGCTTTTTCTCCTGTAAATATATTTGTAATTTTTAGCAACTCCTCTATTATTACAGGGGTCGGTGTCTCGGGATAGAGAAGAAGTTCACCTGTTCCAAATCTCAATATGGCTTTTTCAAAAGGTAAAACTCTTTCAAAATCCCACCCTTTAAGGTGCTTTTTTATAATTTCGTCAATTAGAGGAAGATTTGGTAAAATATTTTTAAGATATTGAATTGCTATCTCCTTTTCCTCTCCTTTTCCTTCCTTTTGAATAATCTCAAGCGGTTCATCTCCCAGAAGTTCATATCTATAAAGGGAATTTATTGCAAGTAATCTTCCCTTTGTCCTTTTTTTTAAATTAACTTTCAAGGATATCATACAGGCTTTGAATAAGCCTTTTGTTATCTTTCCTTTTTCCAACTGTTATCCTTAGAGAATTGGGGAAAAGGGTCTCAGGTAGAGGACGTGTTATTATTCCTCTTTTTAAAAGTTCGTTAAACATTTTTTCTCCTTTTAAAGGAAATTTAACAAATATAAAGTTTGCATCAGATTTTAAATAAAAAAGAGAAAGTTTTTCAAAATGTTTATATAAAAATTCTTTTTCCCTTCTTATACTTTCTTTAATTTTTCTTAAAAAATCATCATCATCAAAGGCATAAAAGGCTGCAATCTGCGCGAGCCTGTTTACATTAAAGGGTATCTTTACCCTATTGAGTGCATTTATAATTTCAGGTCTTGCAATTAGATAACCCACTCTTAAACCCGCAAGTCCATAAACCTTTGATAGGGTCCTCACTATTACAAGGTTCTTATATTTTCTGTAAAGAGAAAAACTATCAGGGAAATTCTCAGATTCAACAAAATGGGTATAAGCTTCGTCAAAAACAACAAGTGTATCTTCACTTACTTTTTTTAAAAGGTATTCGGCTTCATCATGTGAAAAACTTGTTCCTGTTGGGTTGTTCGGATTTGAAAGAAAAACAATTCTTGTGTCTTTTCTTAGATTTTCAGCAATTTGAACAGGGTCACAGGCAAGATTTTCTTTTTTTAAAGGGATGACAATCAGCTTTGCATCTTGAATCTTTGAAACAATTTGATACATAGGGAAAGAACCTTTATTAAAAGCTACAGATACATTTCTATCCAGAAAAGCCATTGCAAGGTAATAGAGGAGCTCAACAGAACCGTTACCAACAATAATTTCATCCTCACTTACCTTATGTTTTTCAGCTATTTTTTTCTTTAAATAAAAACAGGAGTCATCCGGATAGTAATTAACCTCATTTATATATTTTTTAAGAGCCTTTAGAGCAAGAGGAGAAACACCAAAGAGATTTTCGTTGGAAGCAAGTTTTATTACATCATCCAATCCAAGCTCTCTTTTTACCTCTTCTAAGGGCTTCCCTGGTTCATAGGGCTCTACCTCTAAAAGATGTTTTTTAATTAAGGGTGTTATTTTTTCTTTCATAATAATTCCTCCTTAATGCTTCAAGTGGATTATCTGGGACTCCACAAAATTCAGCACATGTAAAAATTCTTTCACCAAAAACATCTTTTAACCTCTTAATATAAATTTTATAATTAAGGTCTCTTATGAAATGATGGTCTATTATAATTTTTGAATCTTTTAAATTTTTAAGAATTTCTGAAACATGGTTTAAAAATTCATTAATATCATTTTTCTTGCTCTGATAAAGGGATGGTCCATCAATAAAAAAATAACTTATATTTTTACCTTCGATAAATTTCCTTAACTTATCCTCCCATATTCCCTGAGTATCAGAAGAAAAAAAGGCAGATTCATCTTTTTCTTTTAAAATAACCGCAACACATTTGCCTTGCCTTTTTAACTTTCCATGCCATAAACCATCAGAAAAATAAAGGAGTGTTTCTCCAAACCTATATTTCTTACCATCACAAAAATCGAACCTTATTTTTAAATTTTTAAGTTCCTCACAAAAACTTTTTCCCCTCAACATCTGCATGTGGTTCATATCTTTTGAATAATTTTTTAGAAGCAAAAACTTCCCTTTAAAAATCTCTGCATCAAAAAAAGGATAATGGTCATTGTGATAATGTGTGATAATAACAGCATCGCTTCTTTTGGTATGTTCCCTTATCTTCTCATAGGTTCTGTTCAAATTTTTAATTTCATCAGGAAAGGGAGGAAGGGAATATCTTCTTGGAGCAAGGGCACAGGAGGGGTCAATTACAATCTTTATATCCCTGGTTTCAACATAAAAGGAAAAAGACCTGGTTCCAAGACTATCCGCTCCCAGTGGGACTATTTTCATAATCAAGGATTTTTTTTATCCTTCTTTCGTGCCTACCTCCTTCAAATGGAGTTTCAAGGAATCTTATCACAATCTTTTCAATCTCTTTTTCATCTTTAAAATTTTTGGCACCGAGCGCAAGAACGTTTGCATTGTTGTGAGCCCTCGCAAAATATACATCCTCCTCATCCCTGCAAAGAGCAGCCCTTACTCCTTTAACCTTATTTGCAGCAATTTCCATCCCTATACCACTCATACATACTAAAATTCCAAAATCAGCCAAACCTTTCACTATTTCCTCCCCTACTTTTATAGCAAAGTCAGGATAGTCCGTGGATTCTTCAGAAAAACTTCCCATATCCTTTACCTCATATCCCCTTTTAACAAGTATTTTTTTTATATATTCCTTAATCTTAAATCCCCTGTGGTCAGAACCAATCACAATCTTCATTCCAGGGGCTCAAGCCATCCGTATTTATCAGCAACTTCCCCATTTATATAACTGAAAAATATCTCCTGAAGATGCTTTGTTACAGGTCCTCTTTCACCTTTACCTATAGGGATCTTATCAATGCTTCTTATTGGAGTAATTTCAGCAGCAGTTCCTGTAAAGAAAACCTCATCTGCTATATAGAGAAATTCCCTTGGAAGCATTACCTCCCTTACCTCATACCCAGCCTCTCTTGCAAGTCTTATTACTGTATCCCTCGTTATTCCCGGTAATATACAGGCATCAAGGAAGGGGGTATAAATAACACCTTCTCTAACAACAAAAATATTCTCACCCGAGCCTTCTGAAACAAATCCCATGGAATCAAGAGCAATACCTTCTGAAAATCCATATAAAACAGCCTCCATTTTTATAAGCTGACCATTCGCATAATTACCTGATGCTTTGGCAAGAGGTGGAACTGTATTTGGAGCAATTCTTGTCCAGGAAGAAACCATAACATCAACCCCTTTCTCAAGAGCCTCAGGGCCCAGATATTTGCCCCATTCCCATACAGCTATAACGACTTCAACAGGGCAATACAAGGGATTAACACCCAAGGAGTGATAACCTCTGAATACAAGGGGCCTTATATAACATTCTTCAAGTTCATTCTCAATAATTGTCCTTTTAGAGGCATCAATTATTTCATCCATGGAATAGGGAATTTCCATTCTGTATATTTTTGCAGAATCAAAAAGCCTTTTTATATGGTCCTTTAACCTAAAAATGAAAGAACCTTTAGGAGTTTTATAACACCTTATTCCTTCGAACACTGATGAAGCATAATGCAAGGCATGAGATAGAACATGGACTTTTGCTTCCTTCCATGGAATAAGTTCTCCATTCATCCATATATATTTTGCCTCCTTAACCCCAGCCATTTTTTCTCCTTATCAATTTTCAGGGGAATTCAACCCCTTACTAAGAATTTTTTTTATTAGAGCAGAAGATAAACCCCTCCTCATGAAATATTCATATATTTTATTTTCATTTTTCCCTCTTTTTTTCAACTTATCTATAATTCTATTTACTGTTTCAAAAAGTTTTTCCTCATCGTATTCCTGGCTCACAACTCTTTTTGCTGTTTCAAAATCTACACCTTTTTCAACAAGTTTTTTAATTAAGATAGTTTTTGAGACTGGTTTTTTTTCCAGTTCCTCTCTTACAAAAATTCGTGCAAATCTTTCATCATCAATAATTCCCTCACTCTGCAGCTTTTCTATTTCCATTTCTATTTCCTCATCGCTGAACCCCTTCTTCTTTAATCTTTTAATCAGTTCTTCTTTTGTCCTTAACCTGTATTTAAAAAGTAGATTTATATAACTCCTTAAATCTTTCATAAATCCGAAAGAAATTCCTCAAATTTCTTTGCCCTTATAAAATCAATACTTTTCAAAATTGGAATAAGATTTTTCTCAATATATTTCTTAATGGCATCAAGTAATATCTCTTCAATCTCCTCTCCTTCTATCTCAATCTCTACTTCAAGAGGAAAGATATCTTTCAGCTCTATTGTTACCACATTATCTTCTTTTTTAAACTCTACTATTTTTTCACTTTCTGCTATTGAGCTATCCATCAACTTTTCAAATCCCTTTTCCTGATAAACCCTTTTCAATGTCTCATAAAGTCCATAGATAAAATTGTCATCTCCTTTAAATTTAATCTTCTTCATTTTGTGCCTTCCTTTTTAATTCTTAAAAGTGGAACAAGTAAAATTGGGGCAAGAAAAGTGGTTACTGCTGTCATCAAAACAGCAACACCGTAAATATCATGGGTTATAGCTTCTTTTGCGAGCGCAATTCCAGCAATAATAAGAGCTACCTCACCCCTGGGAAGCATACCTATACCTAACCTCGTGGCCCCCAAAATATTGAATCTTATAAAAAAAGCAGGAATACCACAACCAAAAATTTTAGCGAATGTTGCAACAAGTGTAATCACAATTCCAAAAATAAGCGCTTTTCCCATTGTAGTTATATCTACAAGCATTCCCATGACAACAAAGAATACAGGAACAAGAAAATGATATACACCCCTTAAATCCTCAATTATTTCTTCTTTAATATCTGTTGTTGAAAAGGCAAGTCCAATGGCATAGGCACCTATTATCATCGCAAGCCCAAAGGATTCAGCCAGGTAAGAGGCAAAGTATGTAACAGCCAGAACTATTCCAAGCCAGGCTCCTTCAGATCTCAAAGCCTTTAAAAATCTTGTAAGGGGCTTTACAATTATAAGTCCCACAATTAAAATAAGAAACCATACTCCCAAAGCCTTAAGTGTAACTATACCTGCTTCTGCAAGTGAAATTTGGCCTTTATCCACAATACCAAGAACAATCGTTAAGACAAGTATACCAAGAACATCATCCACAACAGCAGCAGCAATAATCGTAACACCTTCCGGGGTATTTATCTTACCCATATCAGAAAGAATTCTTGCTGTAATTCCCACAGAAGTAGCCGTAAGGGTTGCCCCCATGAAAAGAGCAGTTGGATGTAGGAAGGAATCAGCAAAACCCATCCAGATAGTTACAAGAATCCCAAGAGCAAAGGGAAATATAGCACCACCTGTACCAATCACAAAAGCAGGGATAAAGAATTTCAAAAATAGGGAAAGATCTGTCTCAACACCTGACAAAAAAAGAAGAATAATCACAGCTACCTGGGCAAGAGAATAAAGTTCAGGTGAAATACCAAGGATATTGCTTGAGTCAAGGGGAAAAAGAGGAGAGGCATGAGGAAGATTTATGTATTTACCTAAGAAAAAAGGACTTATAAGAATTCCTGTAAGAAGTTCCCCAAGAACTCCAGGCTGCTTCAGAAATCTTTCAAAAATCTCTCCTCCAATTTTAGCAAATAAAAGAATTAGCGAGATTTGAGCTACAAGGTGGAAGGCAATTTCAGCTATATTGGATTCCATCTTCAAATTTTATGTTTATTTTTTTATTTTTTTCAAACTATTTATATAATTTATTTAATAATCTCAGAGGCACACCCATAAATCCAAACTCTTTTCTCATCTGATTTTTAAGATATCTCATATAAAAATCCGGGAGAGGCTCTGAGGAAAGAACCTCAAAAATCCTTGGTATTTTACTTTTCTCTCTTATATCTTTAATAAAAACAGGAGGGGGATTCTGATGAATCTTTCTTGAAAGAAATCTCTTTAAAGCAGTTCGATTTATCTCCTTATGGGTCTCTCTCCATACTGTTTTCAATGTAAGATAAAGAGAGTCAATTCCTTCTTTTTTTAATGCAGAAACTAAAAGAGATGGAACATAACTGGCAGCAGGAAAGTAATCCTTTAAACTTCTGAAAATCCTTTCCCTCTCCTTTTTTAGGAGAAGGTCTATTTTGTTTAGGGCAATAATAATTCCCTTTCCTCTTTCTTCAATAAGTGAAAAAAGTCTCCTTTCGATTTTTGTCCATGGTTCTCTTATATCCATAACAAAGATAACGATAAGTGAGTAATCAATAGAATGGGATGTTTTAACATAGGAAAAATAATCTAACTCATCCTTAAACCTTCTTCTTATTCCTGCTGTATCTATAAATATAAACTCATCCCCTTCTGCTTCCACAGGGTCCCTTGTTGTTCCAGGAATATCTGAAACTATAGCATAATCATAACCTATAAGGGAATTCAAAAGAGAAGACTTTCCTACATTAGGCCTTCCAACTATTGTAACAGGAATTTTTCTATCTATCTTCTCTTTATAAGGGAAATCCTCTATTAATTTTTCAATTAACTTGCTTACCCCTTTCTTATGAACTGCTGAAATATGGAACACTCTATCTTCAGACACACCAAGTTCGTAAAATTCAAAGTCTTTTCTTCTTTTAACATCAATTTTATTAATAACAAGATAAATGGGCTTATTCTTTTCACGCAAAAAATCCATAATTTCCTTGTCACCTTCTGTGAGCCCCTCCTTCGCATCAACCACAAATATAAAAGCATCAGCATCACTTATTATTTCAAAAATCTTCTGATTGCTTTTTTCCCTTATCTCATCCTCAGGACCAAAAAGCCCTCCTGTATCACATATCTCAAAAGCATAATCGTCATATATGATTTTTTTTCTCAAAACATCTCTTGTTACTCCTGGAATTCTGTGAGTAACAGCGAGATTTTTACCCACAATCGAATTAAAAAGACTACTTTTACCTACATTAACTCTTCCTATTATTACAAAAAGGGGAAGTTTTCTCATTTAAAGATATATAAAAGAGAGATAAGAAAAATCATGATATAAAGGAAAGGATTTTTAAAGGTAAGATTAAGAATAATAGCTGAAAGAGAAAAAATGGAAAACTTCAATACATAAAGAGCATCCCTATCCTTTAAAATCTTGAGATAATACTTTTCAAAAGGAAAACCCTTTAAAAATAAAAGTGAATACAAAAATAGGAAAAGAGAGATAGAACTTGATAACATCTTTAAATCTTTAAGATAATCGGGTAAAAAGATAGAAATTAAAAAAGGGAATAAAAAAAATAAAAGATAATAAAGGACCGGGGGACGGATTTTATCTTTAAAGATATTATTTCACAATTTTTTTGAGTTCTGAAGAAGGCCTGAAAAAGGGAACCTTCTGAGGAGGAATCTTAATTTCCTCACCTGTCCTGGGATTTCTTCCTTTTCTTGCACCTCTCTTTCTAACTCCAAAGGTTCCGAAACCAACAAGCCTTATTTCTCCACCCTTTTTAAGACTTGTTTTTACAGCATCCATGAAAGCATCAACGGCCATTGATGCGGCCTTCTTTGATATTTTTGCCTTATTTGCAATGTGTTCAATAAGTTCTGCTTTGTTCATAGTTTACCTCCTTTTGTTTTTTAAATTCCGCCCCCGGGTCCATTATAATTATACTATAAAATCCCAATTTTGTCAAGTCCCTTTCCCTTGGTAGAGCACATTTCCCCAAAATACATCCTAAATTTATTTTAAATGATATTTTTTAAATCGTGTGTTTAGGATTAAATAAGCAGCATTAATTTTTTTGCTGTTAGACAACATTTTTCTCACAAATTTGAGCTCAGATAAAATTTCTCTTAGTTTTTCAGAGTCTCTTTCCAGTGAAACTAAAAATTCTCTTATATCCTTATAATTGATGTGCTGGATGAATTCAGGGATAATTCTTTTATTTCTTATAATATTAACAAGTGATACATAGGGAACCTTTGTTAGCATTTTTGCAAGGTGATAGGTTATTTCGGATACTTTATAGATTACAACCATGGGTGTTCCTGCCAGTGCGCACTCCAGAGAAGCTGTTCCACTTACTGTTACAGCATACTTTGACCTTTCTATATATTCGGTGGTATCCCCTTCAATAACATAAAATCTATCCCTAACTTTTTTAACAAATTCCTTTTCGGTATAGAAAAGAGAAATATAGAATTTATAATCCTTAAAATCTTTTTCAATATAATCCCTTATTTTTATCATATCATCAATGTGTCTTTTAATTTCCTTTTTTCTTGAGCCAGGTAAAAATATTATGGATTTTTCCTTATTCTCATTCCATTTTACTTTTTCAGCAATTGGATTTCCCACAAAATAAGAATTGACTCCTTTCTTTCTTAAAAACTCCGCTTCAAAAGGAAAGGTGGATAATACTGCATCAAAATTTTTTTTCAAATCCTTAATCCTCCATGACCCCCATGCCCACACCTGTGGAGGTATAAAATCATAAACCTCAACATCAATATTTTTTAAGAACTTAGCAAGATGAAGATTAAAGCCGGGAAAATCTACAAGAACCACCTTTTTAATTTCCATTTTTTTTACGAAATAAAATATCTCTTTTATTAAATTTTTAAAATATTTAACAGAACCTAAAACCTCTATAAATCCCACAACCGCACTTTCTGTTATATCCTTTACAAGTTTTGCTCCACTTTTTTCCATTTCTCTCCCCCCAAAGGCGTAAATCTTCAAATCTTTATTTTCCTCAAAAAGTTTTTTTATGAGGTAAGAAGCATTTCTGTCACCAGAAACCTCTCCAGCAACAAATAGAATCTTCATCTTATAAAAAGAAGGATAAATCCTAACAAAAAAAGTGCTGATATAAGAAGAACTGTTGATTTCTCAAACTTAAAAACTTCAAAAAACTGATAAATCCTATCTGTCCTTTTTTTATATCCGTACAATTTCGGGAAAAATCTTAAAGTATTTCTTTTATATTCCCTGTATTCATCCCCGAATTTACTTTCAAGAAATTTTTCCTCCTCAAGTACAATAAGATAATATTGAATAAAGAAAAGAAGAAAAAAAAGGGGATAAAAGATAAAGGGAGGATTATAAAATATCAGAATTCCAAGAGCTATCAAAAAATTACCAAGATAAATGGGATTTCTTACATAGGCGTAAGGACCTCCTGTAGCAAGGAAAGGAGCTTTAATCTTCTTTGCCCTTGTTGCTTCTCCAGTATACATAAGACTGGAAATTCTCAAAAGTTCCCCAACTAAAACAAGGGGAATGGATATAAAAAAAGTTTTTATTTGGGGTTTTGAGAAGAAAACAAGAATTAAAAAAAAGGGTATGCCAGTTTTATCTCTATGTGCAAAAAGAAACTTACCAAAATCCTTCAAATTCTTACCCTTCTGAGATGATTATTAATTATTTTCTTGATCCTCAAAGCAACCCTTAAGCTCTTTAGCGCTTCTTTACCATCAACAAGAGCTGTCTCATACCCAAGACATGCTCTGACAAAATTTCTCAATTCCTCTTTAAGGGGGTTCAGTTTTTTTATCTCAACCGGATAGGGTATTATAAGAGAATTCCTTTTTATATAAACCTGTGCATTCTTCTCTCTGTAATCAACAGAAATATATGTATCCTTCTGGAAAAATCTTATCTTTCTAAAAGGCTCTCTTGAAATTCTGGAAGCTGTAAGGTTTGCAATGCTTCCGTCTTTAAACCCAATCCTAGCATTTGCAATATCTATCTTATCGGTTATAACAGGCACTCCAACTGCATCAATCTTTATTATATCCTCCTTCTTAAAGGTCACAAGTATATCTATATCATGAATCATAAGATCAAGAATCACATCAACATCTGTTCCTCTCTCAACAAAGGGTGAAAGTCTTTCTGCCTCAATAAATTTAGGGTCTTTTACAAGATCTTTAACAGCAATTATCCCTGGATTAAATCTCTCAACAAATCCCACCTGAAGAACCAGTTTTCTTTTTTCCGCTTCCTTAATTAAGAGATTAGCCTCTCTTATTCTTGTTGTTAACGGTTTTTCAATAAAAAGATGCTTGCCCTTCTTCAGAATCATATACCCTACTTCAAAGTGATTAACAGTTGGAACAGCACAGGTAACTGCCTCAACCTTCTCAAGAAGTTCTTCAGGATTTCTTGCAGGAAAGACCCCTAATTCCTCTGAAATTTTAAGAGTCCTTTCTTTTTTTATATCATACACACCAATAAGATCTGCCTCTTCAATCTCCTTTAAAAGTCTCGCATGAATTGAACCAAGGTAACCGGTTCCTATCACACCTATTTTAAGCTTTTTCAAAGATAACCCTTGTATCCTACATAAAATGTTCTTATAGCTCTATGAGAAAAAAGATCTCTGAACATAAAGGAAAAAAAGAACTGATTTTCAAGATTAAAGGAAATACCTGTGTTAAAAATACCTTTATCATGTAAAGGATCATTATAGCCAAGGGCATATTCTGAAAATATGCTAAATTCAGGAGAAAATTTAATAATTACTGAAGAAAAAAGATCAAGACCATTCTTTTCATCTTTTGTTTCAAAGGTTCTGCTTATACCTCCATTAAGGATAAACCCTGCAAGAAAAGGAAACTCCTTTGTAATTGAAAGAAAAATACCCCTTGATTTAACAAAATACCTCTCGCTTTCCTCAATATATTCATCAAAACCCTGTGTTTCTACACCTAATAGAAAAGCAGGTATAAAGGAAGATTCTTCAATTAAAAGATAGGAAATATTGATGCCCGGCATAGGATAGAAATTTATATCTTCATCTCCCACAATTCCTGTCCCACCATATCTTATCCCCATTGAAAATCTGTCAAAAATTGCAGCATCAAGAGAAAAAAGTAGTCCTCCAAGTTTTTGAAATCTTATCCCAAAGTTAAATTCGCCTCTTGATAGAACCCTTGCAATCGGAAAATCAAAAGGGGATGCGGAAAGGGAAAAAACTAAAGAAAAAATAAATAAAAACATTTTTTTCATCCTTTAAAACTTATTTTGCTTTCCTCACCTTTTATTATCCTTTTTATATTTGACCTGTGAGCCCAGAAGATAAGGACAACTGTTATGAAAAGTAAGGCGTTGAAATAAAGGGGATAATTTTCAAAGAAAAGGACTGTTAAAAGCACAGCAAGGGATCCTGTTAGTGAACCCAGAGAAACCATCCTAAAAAGGGCTATAATAACAATGAAGGTTATTACTCCTATCAAAAGGGGAAAGGGGATTAGTGCAAGAAAAGCACCGAGAGCACAGGCAACGCCTTTTCCACCTTTAAATCTGAGAAAGGGAGATGTAATATGTCCAAAAATGACAAGGAGAGCAACTAAAGCAGCTAAATCAAAGGAGAAAAGTTTCAAGGCAAAAAAGGTGGGGAAGAAGGCTTTACTTACATCAAATATAAGTGTTAAAAAACCAAGTTTTCTATCAAATCTAAAAACATTTGTAGCACCTATATTCCCACTTCCTAATTTTCTTATATCCTCTCCTTTAAAAAATTTTACAAAAATATACCCGTATGGGACTGCTCCTGAAAGATAGGAAAAGATCATATAAATTATTTTAATATGCATTTTATTATTTTAAATTTTTATAATTTAAAAATGAAAAATATTTTTGACTTTTTAGCATATTTTGTGGTGGTATCTTTTCCCTTTTCCGTTTCTCTTTCATCGGTTATATTTGTAATATTCATAATTATTCCTCTTTTAAAACCAAGGGAGTTTTTTTTATATGCAAAAAAATTAAAAAGAATTTACATAATCCTTTTTTTATTTTATATTTCATATCTTATATCATCATTCTTTTCTCCTGAGACATTGAAAAGTATTAAAAGAGGAAAAGAATTCCTCTTTTACCTAAGTATACCTGCTGTATCCTTTATATTTAAGGATTTCAAAAAAAAGGAAATTTTATTCAAGGTATTTTCCTTTGCAACAATCATAAGTGTATTTTACTCAATATTTAAAATTTTGAAGGGAACAGCCCTTGAGGGAAGGGCACACGGATTTTTTCTCCATCCCCTTACCTATGCAGGATTTCTTATAATCCCTATAATTTTTTCACTCGGTTTTTTTATTGTAGGTGGAAAAAAAGAGAAATTCCTCTATCTCACACTCCTATTGATTTTGTTAATAGGGCTTATACTCACAGATTCAAGGGGTGTTTTTATTTCCCTTTTCATTTCTTCCTTTTATATTTTATTCAAAATAAATAAAAAAATTTTAATTCCGTATCTTCTAACAGGAGTTTTAGCTCTTATTTTCATTATGTTCAAAAATCCTATGGGAATAAGAAGTAAAGGAGCAAGGGAAAAAAGCACCCATAATAGAATTGAACTTATAAAACACTTTCCTTATTTCTTTTTAAAAAGACCCCTTTTCGGTTATGGAAGAATCACTTTAGGAGAATTGGTAAAAGGTAAAAAGAAAGAGGAACAAAAAAGGGAAAATATTGAATTTATTTCCAAAATGGTGCACTTCCATGTAAGTTATCTTCAGATTCTATTTTTCACAGGGATATTTGGTTTTATACTACTTTATCTTTTCTATGGGAATCTGCTTTTTATGTTATACAAAAATTCAAAGAAATCCTTTTTATCAATTCTCACCTTTACCTCTCTGTTTGCTTTTTTAATTCACGGATTTTTTGAAATAAATATTTTTGCTGACGAAATATTGCTGCCCCTTTTCTTTTTTACAGGACTTTGTCTTGAAGATGAAAATAATTCTTTTCTCAGGTTATAAACCATGGGCTACGGTAAGTTATTTTTATAAGTATCTAAAAAGACTTTATCCTGAAACAGTTTTTGTTTCTTATGACAAAGGGACAGATTTTTATTTAAATTCAAGAGAAATAAGTTTAAAAAGGATCTTTAAAGAGATATTTGAGCCCGATTTATTTATCTATGTTGAAACAGATCCTGGAGGGGGATTTTGGATTGATGATATCTTGGATATAAAAGTTAAAAAGGCTTGCTTTTTAATTGATAATCATTTAAATTTTAGATGGCATAAGAATTTTGCAAAAGTATTTGATTATGTTTTCTTTGCACAGAAAAGTGTTTTTCCATGGGCTGAGAAATACGGTATAAAAGCAGAATGGCTTCCCCTTGCCTGTGACCCCGAAATTCACAAAGAATGGTACAGGGAAAAAGAATATGATATTGTATTTGTAGGGCATTTAAATAAAGAAAGAGAAAATTTTTTTAAAGAAATTGAAAGAAATTTAAAGGGAATAAAGATAAAGATTGCAGAAAAAGTCTATCTTGAGGAAATGGCAAAGATTCAGAGTAAAGGGAAGATTGGGTTTAACATGCCTGTAAGAAAGGATATAAACATGAGAACCTTTGAGGTTCCTGCCTGCGGTTCACTTTTGTTTTCGCCCTACATAATGCATTTAAAGGAAGTATTTGATAAAAAAGAAATAGTTATTTATAAAAACAAAAGGGAAGTATTTGAAAAAATTGAATATTACCTTACTAACAGAGAGGAATGGGAGAGAATAAGAAAAAGGGGAATGAAAAAGGTTAAAAAGGAACACACTTATAAGGACAGGGTTTTAAAATTTATGGAAAAAATAAGGAAGGAAGAAGAAAGAAAAAAGAGTAATTTTGATTTTTATTACCTGACCTTCAAAAAACCCTTTAAAAAATACAGAAAACTGGGATATTTTTTTAAAATTTTAAAGATAGGAATTTTGATTAAAAATTTATACCTTGAAATGATGGAAAGAATAAGAAAAAAAATCGGGAAATTTCCTTATTAGAATGAAAATATTTATTGATATAACTCCTTTAAGATACAAATTTTCAGGAATCCAGAATTTTACCTTAAATCTAATTAAAGAATTCAAAAAATCAGGAGAAGAGGTAAGGGAAATAAAAAAATTTTTTTTAAATTTTTTATTTGAAAAAGGTGATATTTATTTAGGTCCTGATGGAAGGGTTCCTTTTATAAAAAGGGTAAAAATTATAAGCACAATCATTCACGATGTGTGTTTTGAAACAAATTCAGATAGTTTTCCTGAAAAAGCCATAAAGAGGGCAAGAAAAAAAATGAAAAAAGCTCTTTTAAAATCAGACATAATCTTTGTCCCCTCAAATTTCACAAAAAAGATGATAGAGAAATTTTACGGTTTAAAAGAAAAAGTTTATACAGTGTATCCTGGGGTTAGTGTTCCTGAGAAATTAAAAGAGGTTAAAAAGTTACCTGAGAAATTTTTTCTTTTTGTTGGAATTATTCAAAAGAGAAAAAATACTATCTCTCTTGTAAGAGCCTTTAAAGAACTAAATTTTAAAGATATCTATCTTGTTCTTGCAGGGGAAGAGGGCTATGGTGCAGAGGAAATAAAAAAAGAAATAGGTGGAAATGTAATATGGTTAAAAAGAGAATTTTCACAGGAGGAGATATTTTTTTTATATAAAAAATCCCTTGCTCTTTTATTCCCTACCCTTTGTGAGGGATTTGGTTTTCCTGTTCTTGAGGCAATGATATCAAAAACCCCGTGTATCGCTTCTCCTCTTCCTGTTTTTAAGGAGTTTGCAGGAGATGACATTTTTTACTTTGAAGGATTTGATAAGAAGGATATAATAAAAGGTATAATAAAGTTTCTTGAAGAAGATGAGAAAAAAATTGAAAGAAAGATTTCAAACGCCTTTAAAAGGGCAAAAAATTTTACATGGGGAAAAACAGCCTCAAGGATGTTAAAAATATGGAAAGAAGTTATTTAATCCAGAGACTGATTGAAAATCCAGAAATCTTATCCTCAGAGAGAGTTCCTCTTCCATCTGATTATGAAAATGTAGAGAAATTTTTTGAAATCTTAAAGGAAAAAAAGGATTTGGGGGAAAAGGTACTTGTTATAGCTCATGAGGATATAGACGGAATTTCCTCCCTTTATGGAATGGAAATTCTTTTAAAGAAATTTAACCTTGATTTCAAAACATATCTTCCTTCAAAGGAAAATGAATCATATGGAATTTCTTACAGTGTAATTGATAAGATAAGAAAGGAAAACTTTGATTTTTTGATAACAGTTGACTGTGGACTTTCAAACAAGAAGGAAATTAAACTTTTAAGAGAACTCGGATATGATGTTTTTATAATTGACCATCATTCAGAAGGGAATTTTGAAGAGGAGAATTTAATTCATCCTTTTAAGGGAAGAGGATTCCCTTTTTTGTCAACAGGTACTCTCGTATTTCTGATACTTTATAAAGAATTTGGAGAAAATCTGTGGAAGAATAAAAAATTCTACGACTTTACCTATCTTTCAGGGCTTTCGGTTTTTTCGGATAAGGTTCCTCTCTGTGGGTTAAATGAATTTGTTTTAAATAAAGCACAGGTTCTCTTTTCTGAAACAGAAATTTACAGGGTATTTAATGAGGTAAATATGAAGCCCCCCTTATTTAAAGAAATTTCAAAAATCGTTTCAATGGTTTCTGCTGATAATGGTTCCCATTTAATTCTTGAATTTTTGAGAGAGGAAAATAATAAAGAGAGGAAAAAAATAATGAAGGAGTTGATATCAAGATACATTGAAGAACAGGGGAAGTTTGAGGAAGCCCTTTTAATCTCAAAGAATTCAAATTACACAGAAAACAACATCACCTATATAATTTCAAAAAGTATAAGTTCCAAATTTGCAGGGTGGATTGCAAGCAGGTTTTTAAAGGACAGAGGATTTCCAGCAATATGTATAACAAAAAAGGGTAAAGAATGGGCAGGAGAGGCAAGGTCAAAACCTCCTTTATCTGTCTTAAAAATCTTAAAAGAGGTATCTTATCTTTTCGAGGAATTTGGAGGGCATCCCTTTGCCTGTGGTTTCAGTATAAAAGAAGAAAACATCCATCCTTTAATTGAAAACTTAAAAAGACTATCAGTTGATTTAAATAATTTCATCCCTGAGCCTGATCTTATTATGGAAGAAAAGGAATTCAGTAAAAAGAGAAATTTCCTTGAAAAAATTGCAGAAAAGGGAATTTCCTTTTATGTTAAATCAGACGAAAAAATCTATTATTCAACAAAAACAGGACTTTTACCTCTTACTGTAAGAAGCGCATAAGAAAAAATAACATTTTCAAAAAGCCCTTCTGTTGTCTTTGCCTTTATATTTATCCTTTCCTTTTCAATCTTCATGATCCTCGCCAGGTTTTCTCTTATCTTATCCTTCTTTTTACCGAGTTTCGGCTTATCAAGGGAAATAGTTATATCTACATTTAAAATTTCAAAACCCTCTTTATAGAAAATATCTATTATTTTTTTCAAAAAAATCTCTGATTTAACATCCTTCCATCTTTTATCGGTATCAGGAAAATAATCTCCTATATCACCCTTTCCCATGACACCGAGAAGTGCATCACATAAGGAATGAATTAAAGCATCGCCATCAGAATGTCCTATTGCTCTTATTCCTCTTTTTACATTTACACCTCCTATGTAAAGGGAGCCTTTACCTTTTGAAAGCTTATGAATATCGAAACCCGCTCCTGTTTTTATTTTAAAAACATCAAAAAATTTATTCAAATTTTCCATATCCTCCATGAAAGTTATTTTAAAGTTAAAAAAATCATCCTTCAAATAAAAGGGCTTTATATTTAAAATCTCCCTTAAAAGGGAACTCTCATCAGGAAAATCCCTTCTTCCTGTTTTTGAAAGTGCTTTTAAGATCAAACTCTTCTTTGTTCCTTGAGGAGTATGAATTAATTTAACCTCCTCTCTTTTTAAAACCTCTCTCTTGTACTCCACCGTGTCATAGGGGGAAAAAAAGGGAACAACAAGGGCATTTTTTGAAAGTTTTTTTCTCATCTCATAAAGGAACTTAGTGCTGAAAAAGGGTCTTACAAGGTCATGAATAAAAACATTTTCATACTTTGCCTTCCTTATACCCCTTTCCATACTTTCACACCTTGTGTTTCCTCCTTTAACAATACTCACCCTAAATTTAAAAGAAAATTTTCTAACCTCCTTTTTCACATAATTCATAAGTTTCTCAGGACACACAATTATAACTTCACCTATAAATTTTACCCCCTCAAGTTTTTTTAAGATATATATAAAAATGGGAATTTCAAAAATTTTAATTTTAATTTTTTCAAAACCAAATCTTTCACCCTTACCTGCTCCAAGAATTATAAAGGATGAGTCTTTCAAATCTTTTGAAGGAGGAAAATCATCAGAAAGATTAGAACAAAGGTTAAAAGATTTAAGGTTACCATAAAACCCAATTTGAGTTGAATTATAAGGAGATTCATGGTTATATCAGGGATTCCCACCTTAACCGTGTATAAAATTGCATCTCTTGCAGGTGATTTTGGAAAAAAATATCTTAAAATAACTCCAAGGATATCTCCAAGTGCTCCTGCAAGAATTACAGCCACTATATTTCTTATTGAGAAAATTCTTTTACTATTCATTTAGGATTAATGCCGGGGGCGGGACTCGAACCCGCACGGGGTTTCCCCCAGTGGATTTTAAGTCCACTACGTCTGCCATTCCGTCACCCCGGCAGGAATTTTGATATTTTGAAAAATTTGCTTTTTATATTTTACCAAAATTATAATTTTTTTTTCAATGGGTTCAAATCCCGTAATTAAAAGGAGGTTATACTGATGGATGTTTTTAGCACCCTAAAAGAGATAATTGTGGAGGAACTCAATGTAACACCCGAACAGGTAACTCCCGAGGCAAGATTTCAAGAAGATCTGGGTGCAGACTCTCTTGATGTGGTGGAACTTGTAATGAAAATAGAGGAAAAATTCAACATAGAAATTCCTGATGAAGATGCTGAAAAAATCAGAACCGTGAAGGATGCAGTGGAGTATATTGAAAGTAAAATTAGGGGATGAAGAAAGTAGTAGTAACAGGTATAGGGATATTAACCTCTGTGGGTAAAACAAAAGAGGAGAATTTTAATAATTTTCTTAAGGGAAAAAGTGGGGTATCAAGGATAGGAAAGTTTGACCCCTCTGAATATCCATCACAGATTGCAGCAGAAATAAAAGACTTTGACCCCACGGAAAGATTATCGCCTAAGGAGGTAAAAAGAAATGATCTTTTTACATTATATGCTCTCTACATAACAGAGGAAGCGCTGAGTGATGCAGGATGGGATAAGGGAATTCCTTATAAGGAAGAGGAAATAGGGGTTATAATTTCATCTGGCATTGGAGGAATAATAACCCTTGAGGAAGAGATAAGGAAATTGGTCAAAAAGGGTCCTAAATGGGTTTCTCCCTTCCTTGTCCCTCTTATGATTCCAGACATTGCATCAGGAGTTATTTCAATAAAATACAAATTTAAGGGTCCGAACTTCTGTGTTGTGTCTGCCTGTGCTTCAAGTGCCCATGCTCTTGGTGAAGCAATGAGATTCATTCAAAGAGGAGAGGTAAAGGCAATGGTTGTTGGAGGAACAGAAGCTCCAATAACACCTATCGCCCTTGCAGGATTTGGAAATATGAAGGCTCTTTCAACAAGGAATGATGAGCCGGAGAAGGCATCAAGACCTTTTGATAAAGAAAGGGATGGATTTGTAATAGGAGAGGGAGGGGCAATTCTTATACTTGAGGAGAAGGAAAGTGCGATTAAAAGGGGAGCAGAAATTTACGCTGAACTTATTGGATATGGAGCAACAGCAGATGCCTTTCATATAACAGCCCCTTGCACTGATGGAGAAGGTGCTTTCAGAGCAATGAAAATGGCATGTGATGATGCAGGTATAAATCCTGAAAGTATTGATTACATAAACTCGCACGGAACAGCTACTCCAAGAGGTGATATTGCTGAAACTCTTGCAATTAAAAGATTGATGGGTGAAAAAGCTTACAAAATCCCTGTTAATTCCACAAAAAGCATAGTAGGGCATTTACTGGGTGGTGCTGGTGCTCTTGAATCCGCGGTAACTGTGCTTTCAATTTATAATAAAAAAGTTCACCCAACAATAAACCTTGAAAATCCTGATCCTGAATGTGACCTTGATTATGTGAGGGAAGGTCCAAGAGAAATTGAAATAAATTATGCACTTTCAAATTCCTTTGGTTTTGGGGGGCATAATGCTTCCCTTTTATTTAAAAAATTTGAGGGATGAAATGAAGGACGAAAGAAAAAAAGTACTGGAAGCAGCAATAAAACAGATAGAAAAGGTTCATGGAAAGGGAGCAATAATGAGATTAGGTGAAGCAGAAAGAGTTAAAGTACCTGTAATATCTACAGGCTCTCTTTCTCTTGACATTGCTCTTGGAGTAGGTGGTTATCCAAGGGGAAGAATAGTGGAAATTTACGGTCCTGAGGCGTCAGGAAAAACAACTCTTGCCTTGCATGCAATTGCAGAGGTTCAGAAAAACGATGGTATCGCTGCCTTTATAGATGCAGAACATGCTCTTGACCCATCCTATGCTGAAAAACTCGGGGTGAATCTTTCAGAACTCTGGATCTCCCAACCTGATACAGGAGAACAGGCACTTGAAATTGCTGAGACTCTTGTTAGATCAGGAGCAGTTGACCTGATTGTGGTTGATTCTGTTGCAGCACTTGTTCCAAAAGCAGAAATAATGGGGGATATGGGAGATGCACATGTGGGTCTTCAGGCAAGATTAATGTCACAGGCGATGAGGAAACTGGCAGGGGTTTTGAACAAATCAAAAACATGTGCAATTTTTATAAATCAGATAAGACACAGGATAGGAGTTCTTTATGGAAATCCTGAAACAACACCCGGGGGTCTTGCTTTAAAATTCCATGCCTCCTTAAGGCTTGAGATAAAAAAGATAGAATCAATCAAATCAGGGGAGGATGTTATAGGAAACAGAGTAAGGGTAAAGGTTGTTAAAAACAAACTCGCTCCTCCCTTCAAGGAAGCAATATTTGATATTCTTTATGGAAAAGGAATCTCAAAGGAAAGCGAACTCATTGACCTTGCAGTTGAACATGGGATAGTTCAAAAGTCTGGTGCCTGGTATGCGTATAAGGGAAAACAGCTTGGTCAGGGTAAAGAAAATGTACGAAAACTCCTTGAAGAGGACAGAAATTTATTTGAAGAAATTGAAAAAGAAATAAAAAACAGGGTTTTAGGAGAAAAAGAAGAAAAAAGAGAGAAAAAAGATACTTTTTAATTCTTTAAATTCTATACATCTGATTGACAAATAAAAAACTAAACCATTATTTAATATTATGATTCCAATTCACCACACCCTAAGGAGAATCAAAATGAGAAATTTTAAAAAGCTTGCTGAAAGAAAAGCAAATTTGGAATTTAGAGATTCAAAAGCCATGTGGAAAAATTTTGGCGATTTTAAAAATTTGCCTGTGCCACAACTAAATAATTTTAAATTACAATGTGGAAAACTTTGTGGATTTTTTTAATATAAAAGGGAGGAAAGAATAAATGATGAAAAAGAGTTTATGGGAGTTGGTGGATGAAAAATTAAAAAATGAGCTTTCGGAGACCCAGTATAAATTGTTTAGGAATGTTAAGGGTGGGGATGTGGAGCCTGATCATATTTTAAGGTTATTCTGTCCGAATGAAGTTATTGCCTCAGTCATTAGAGCATCCTTTGACCAAAAGTTAAAAAGGATACTATCTGATCTGGGGTATCCTATGATTACAATAAAGTATCATGTTAAGGATGATGGAAAATTTAAAGAGGAAAAAACAATTAAAAGTATTATTGTGAAACAGGAAAGGGCAACAAACAATTATGGATTGATTGAGAGTTATACCTTTGATAATTTTGTTCCTGGAAAGAATAGTGAAATGGCATTTTCAGCAGCTATGGCGGTTGCCCATGCACCTGGAGAGGATTACAATCCCCTTTTCATCTATGGAGGTGTGGGATTAGGGAAAACCCACCTACTTCATGCAATAGGAAATGACATAACAAAAAGAAGGGGAAATATGAGGGTACTTCTTCTAACAACCGAGGAGCTCATATCAAAAATCGTGGAAGCTCTCCAGAAAAGAAAGATGAACGAATTTAGGAGCAAGATAAGATCCTTTGATGTTCTTCTAATAGATGATATCCATTTTCTCTCAGGTGCTGATTTCTCACAGGAGGCACTCTTCCATATTTTTAACTCCTTCTATAATGAGAAAAAACAGGTGATTTTCACAGCTGATAGAGCACCCTGGGAAATGGAAAACATTGCTGAAAGGCTCGTTGACAGGTTCTCCTGGGGACTTGTAACAGACATAAAACCACCGGATTATGAGACACGGCTTGCAATTCTTAAATTAAAAGCTGAGGAAAGGGGACTTAAACTCCCTGAGGAAGTCCTTGAACTTATTGCAAAAAACGTGAAAAAAAATGTCAGAACCCTTGAAAGCTGTGTGGCAAGATTGTATGCCTTACACTCCCTCCAGAGAATTACCATCAATGTATCAATGGCAAAAAAATATTTAAATGATATTTTCTCCTCAGCTTCTTTAAATGAACCCGAGGATATTGTAAGGGCAGTTTCAGAATATTACAACATGCCCAAAACAGAGATTATGAGTAAAAAACAGAAAAAAGAACATGTGCTTGCAAGACAGATATGCATGTTTCTAATGAAAAACATATACAATATGCAAATTGTTGAAATAGCTAAGTTCTTCGGAAAGGACCATACAACCGTTCTCCATTCAATTAACAAAATTGAAAAAAAGATTCCAGAAGACGATAAATTAAAAGAAGATATTATGGAAATTGAAAAAATGTTGAAAAGGATGTGAAATATGTGTGGAAAAAAGAAAAACTTATTTTTCCACTTAACTTACACATGGAGTTTTTTATTAGTAGAGTAAATGATTTTAAATTTCCACAAACATAATAATATAATTATACTCTATACATTAAAGGTTCTAATCCTATTCTATTTAGATGTGGAAAAATATGAGATTTAAGATCCTGAATGAAAACTTTTTGAGATTGATAGAAGGTGTTTATCATGCTATACCTTCAAGGGCAGCATTACCAATACTTGAAAATATCAAGATAGAAACAAGGGGGGATGAAGTCCATCTATATTCAACAAATTTAAATTTTTCACTCAAGGTAAGTGGAAAGGCAGAGGTTGAAGAGGAAGGAACAGTCTGTGTAAAAGGGAAAGAATTGAGAGAAATAACATCAAAATTAAAAGAAGAAAGAATAAAGGTTGAGCAAAGAGATGAGAGGGAATTAAAGATTATAAGTTCTCATGGTGAATACAGTTTCTTTATTCAGCCACCAGAGGAATTTCCATCTGTAGAGGAGATAAAAGATTCAAAAAATATAGAGATTTCTTCAGATTTTATTCTGGAAGGAATAGAGAAGGTTTCCTTCTGTGTTGCAAAAAATGATGCAAGGCAGTTTTTAAATAATGTTTTGATGGATATAAAGGGAGGTAAGATGACTTTTGTAGCATCAGATTCCCATAAACTGGGTCTTTATGAAATAGATATAGAGAATTCAGAGGTTGAAGGAGAGTATCTTCTTGACCCTAAAAGTTTTGACTTTTTGAAAAATTGTAAAAACCAAACCATTAAAATACTTTTTTCTGAGTCAAGAATCCAGTTCAATTTCAGTAACGGTTACGAAATAGTAACGCTTGTTGATGATAAGTTTCCTGATTACAGAGCTGTTATTCCCTCTGAGACTCCATATAAATTGAGAATAACAAAGATAGATTTACTGGAATCACTCAGAAGACTCTTGATTTTCACATCTGCTCCAAACCATCCTGTTCAGTTTGAATTATCAGCCGAAAACCTTCTTTTGAGAGCAATATCAGGTGAGGTGGGAGAAGGTTTGGAGATTTTAAGAGGCTTTTATGAAGGTGATAAAATAGAGGTAGGTTTTAACTGTAATTATCTTATAGAGATATTGAGACATATTGATGAGGATGTTGTGGAACTGGGGTTAACGGGTAAAGAAAGTGCAACATTGATAAGAGGTGAAGGTGCAAAAAGCTACCTTTATCTATTGATGCCCATCAGGATTTAATATAGCCTTCAAAATCTCAAATATCTCTTTTGTTTCTTTAACGTCGTGAACCCTCACTATATGAACCTTTTTTAAATATAAATATGCAGTTATCCCCAGTGTGCCTACCAATCTTTCCTCAGGTTTCTCAAGATTTAAAATTTTTCCTATAAAGGATTTTCTTGAATGTCCGATCAATAAAGGAAATCCTATCTTTTTAAATTCCTCAAGGTTTTTTAAAATTAAAAGGTTATCAACTACCCTTTTTCCAAAGCCAATTCCAGGATCAATGACAATTCTCTCTTTTTCTATTCCTGATGCAAGAGCAAGCTCTACTCTTTCCTCAATTTCTTCTCGAATTTCTTTTATTGTGTCCTTATAATAGGGATTCTCCTGCATGTCCTTGGGTGTTCCTCTTATGTGCATTATTATACACCCAGCATTGTATTTTTTAACTACCTCTTTTATTTTAGGGTCATCCCTTAAACCTGATATATCATTTACAATATTTGCTCCCCTTTTAAGGGCTTCTTCTGCCACCTTTGATTTTCTTGTATCAATAGAAATGGGAACATCCGTAAGTTTTCTTAATTTTTCTATAACAGGTATCACCCTCTTTAACTCCTCTTCTTCAGAAACAGGTTCTGAGAAAGGCCTTGTTGATTCCCCCCCTATGTCAATTATGTCCACTCCCTCCTTTACCATTTGAATTCCTCTCTCAACAGCCTTATCAATCTCTATATATCTTCCACCATCATAAAAGGAATCAGGAGTGATATTCAAAATACCCATTATCTTTGACTCATTAAGAACTAAAAAACCCTCCTTAAATTTAAAAATAAAAGACATAAAAGAAAAATGGGCCCGGTAGGACTCGAACCTACAACCCGCGGATTATGAGTCCGCTGCTCTGCCAGTTGAGCTACGGGCCCTTATATTATAATTATAAAAAATCAAAAGGGGTATTTCAAGTCCTACTCCCCTTTGAATATTTTTTTGATTGTTTCTTTTAATGCTTTGACTGGGAATGGTTTGGCAAGAAAAGCATCTGCATTCAAAGTTTTTACCTTCTCTCTTATTTCAAAAGAATCATAGGCTGTTACAACAATTGATTTTATATCAGGGTCCTGCATTTGAATTTTTGCTAAAAGTTCAAGTCCAGACATTCCGGGTAATTTTATATCAGTTATAAGGAGGTCATATTTCCCTGGCTCAAATTTTTCAATTGCCTCTTCTGCTGTCCTTGAAAGTGTCACCTCATATTCTTCCCCAAGCGTTTGTGAGACAAAAAAAGAAAGAGGTCCCTCATCCTCAACCACAAGTATTCTGAGTTTTTTCATTTATTTTCCTCCAGAATCTCAATAAATTTATCGACTAAATAGGGCTTAAATTTTCTACCTTTTAATTCTTTTAATAAGTTTATTGCTTCATCTTCTGTCATTTTATCTGCATAACTTCTTTCATGTGTTATTGCGTCAAAAACATCACATATTGAAATTATTTGCGCTCCCAATGGTATTTCCTCTCCTTTTAAACCATCAGGGTAACCTGTTCCATCCCAACTTTCATGGTGATGTTTTATAAGTGGTAAGACTGGTTTTAAAAAGGCGATTGGTTTCAATATCTCTATTCCTATCTTTATGTGCTCTTTCACCATCTCCATTTCCTCTTTTGTAAGGATTCCTGGTTTTTCAAGTATATATTCTCTTACCCCAATTTTTCCCACATCATGGAGAAGGGCTCCGTATCTTAAGTATGTAATCTCTTCTTCAGATAAATTTAATTTTCTTGCAAGTTTCACAGAATATTCTGAAACTCTCTGGGAATGTCCTCTTAAGGAGGGGTCCTTTGCTTCTGTTGCCTTAACAAGAGCCAACAGTGATTCTATATAGCTTCTTTCAAGTCTTTTAAATAAAAGGGCATTTTGAATAGAAACTGCTGCGTGATTTCCATAAATTGAGAGTTCATCCTTTATCTCCTCCAAACTATCATCTTCCCTGTTTCCTATCATAATTACTCCGATCACTCCTTCTTTGGTTTCAAGAGGAATTATTATCACCTCTTTAATTTCGCCTTCTTCATATTTGATTATGTAAGGTTCATCTCTCGTTTTTAAATCAAGTTTCTCTTTTTCTTTGATAATTCCGTCAAAACCATGAACTTCTTTCACCTCAAAAACTGATTTTTCCCTTAAAAGAAAGGCACAATCCCTTTTATCTGCGACTTCTTTTGCTCCATTAATTATAAGGGGTATAAGTTTTTCGAGCGAAATTTCAGAGAGAAGTTTATCACTCCATATATGCAAAAGGGCTAACTTATTTATCTTCTCCTCAAGTTTTTTGTCAACATCTGCCTTTGCAAGTTTCAACTTTTCATTTGCAATAAAGAGTTCTCTGTTTAATCTCTGAAGTTCATTTAATAGTCTTCTGTTTTCCTCCTGTAATTTTCTTTTCCCGAGTGCATTTTTTATAACATTTTTTAATGTCTCCACCTTAAAGGGTTTTATAAGATAGTCATAGGCTCCTGCTTTCAAAGCTTCTATTGATGTCTCAAGAGAGGCATATGCTGTCATCATTATTACCTGAATATCAGGGTCGAGTGCCTTTGCTGCTTTTAATATTTCTATACCACTCATATCAGGTAATCTTATGTCTTCCAGAATAATATGCGGTTTAAATCCCTCAAGAATTTTTAATGCCTCATTTCCTGAATAGGCGACCCTTACCTCATAATCAAGATTATCCTGTGTTATGTGTTTTATAATAAAATTGGCAAGGGTTTCCTCATCATCAACAACCAGAATCCTCCATCTTTCATCTTCCATCTCTATATTTTAAAGTTTTTATTTTGGTAAATCAATTATGAACCTTGTACCTTTCCCTAATTCACTTTCTACAATAATTTTGCCTCCGTGGTCTTCTATTATTCTGTGGACAATTGACAGACCAAGCCCACTTCCTCCTTTTTTTGTGGTATAAAAGGGTTCAAAAATATGGGTAAGTTCGGATGGTTCTATTCCTACTCCTGTATCTTCCACCCCTATTGAAATTATACCCCCTGATTTTTCAGAGACAGAAATTGTAAGCTCTCCACCCTCTCGCATCGCCTCTATTGCATTTCTTATGAGATTTTCAAGAACTTCCTTTATCTGGTCCTCATCTACAAAGGTATAAATTTCATATTCAGGGAGATTTAAGTTTAATTTTATGTTAGTTTCTTTAAATTCCTGACTATGGAAAATCACAACTTCCTCTATTAATTCCTTTATATTAACTCTTTTTCTATGAAGAGGAGGTCTTCTTGCAAAGGATAGCAAATTTTTGATCAATCTGTCAAGTCGTGAGATTTCTTTTAATATAACACCGAGATGCTTTTTCTTAGGGTCTTCATCAGGTAAACTTGAATATATAAACTCTATTCCCACAGATATACTTGCAAGAGGGTTTTTTATTTCATGTGCCATATGAGCTGCAATTCTTCCTATCGCTGATAATCTCTCTGATCTTCTTAACTGCTCTTCAAGTGCAACAACTTCCTTTATATCTTCAATCATCAGAATAATTCCTTTTATGTTTTCTTTTTCATAGATAAAGGTGGATGAAAGGGAAAGTGGAATTTTCTCCCCTTCCCTTATTATCTCCACATTCTTTTTAACAAGAGGCATTCTTTCCTCAATACTCCTTTTAAAAATACACTCAGAACTTCCAGGTTCATGTTTCTCAAATATCTGACACAATACCATTCCTCTTATTTCTTCTTTTAACCTGAGTGTGTAAAGGGCAGAATGGTTAACCCTTTTAATGTAGAGGTTTCTATCAGCATAAATTATACCTACAGGAATATTCTTTAAAATTATCTCCATGAATTTTTCTTCTTCTTTAAGTTGAAAGAGTTTTTCTTTAAGTTCGTCAGTGAGCTTTCTATGCTCTATTAAAAATGATACAAAGTTTGCTATCGCTTCAAAAATCTCTATATCCCTTTGGCTGAATCCATCCAGCTCAGGTGATGATATAACCATTACACCAAAAGTTTCATTTTCGGCTTTTAGGGGCAAAACCACCTCTGATTTTACCTTGCTTGAAACAGCATAGTATCGAGGGTCTTTACTTACATCAGGAACATAAATTTTTTCACCTGTCTGTGCCACATATCCTGAAAGTCCATCAACACCGATTTTTAGTTTCACATCAAAGAACTTTTCATCTTTATAACCTATACCTACTCTCATTCTAAGATAGTCCTTATCTTCCTTTAGAAGAAAACCCACATATACAACATTGAGTTCTTCTTTTATCGCATATCCCACTGTAGAGAGAAACTCATCTATATTTATACTCTGTATACCACGCACCTGGTAAGTAATTTTTGTAATAACTCTGTTTAATTTATTTAGATTTTCAAATTCCCTCTTTATACTTATTAGATTAAATATTAATGTGAGGTAGTTAAGGGGGAGTTCCGGATTCTCCTTAGTATCAGCAATCAGAAACTCTTCAGACTTGCTTTTTATTTTATAAAAATATAGATTCTTTTCATTAGGTATGTAACCTTCTTTTGTAAAAATCCTTGGATTCTGCATCTTAAGTTCCTCTCTAAGATAAGTTTCTATTAGTTTAATAGCCTCTTTAAAATTTGAATCCACTATTTTTTTTATAAATTCATAGGAAAAAGGAAATTTTTCCTCCTCCCATTCCTCAGTAAGGTTTAAGATCTGGATCATGAACTCTTTATCTTCTTCTTTTATGTTTTCTTTATCAATAAGAATTAGAGTTTTATTTTTTGAAAAGCAGAATGCTTTCAATTTATCAAGGAGGAGAACTTCCCCCTGTGTTTCAAATTCAGGAGCAGAATCTAATATGAAGCTTGTTTCTATATTTTTGAAACTACCTGTTTTTATTTCAAATTTTTTTGTTTTAAAAAAGATTCCTTCTGCTTCCAGTATATAATTTAGTTCTTCAAGGCTTTTTTTAATGTTTTCCTGAATTCTTGTTTCAAGAGCTCTTTTAAAGTCGAAAAGAAAATTTAGCTTTAAAATTTCCTTTTTTGCTTCCTCATAAAGCTGGAAATTCTTTATAAATATTTTTGATATATTCCATAAGCTCTTTAATTCTTCAATTATCTCCTTACTTTTTGTTTTTAAGGAAAAAACAGCATAAATTTTTTCTTCCCCACAAAGAGGGAAGAAAAATTCTCCGTTTTTTTCCAGTATTTCTCTGTCAATAAGAATTCTTTTTGTTTCTTTAACACTCAGAGCCTTTGCTATTTCTTCAGGTTTATAAAGGTTTATTTTTAAGTTGAATTTTTTTTCAAAATATTTTTTTAGATTTTCTATTATATTTCCAATATTTTCGCTTTCCGAAAGATATTTCAATATTTCCATTATTCCTCTTCCAGTTTTTTTAATCTTTCTTTTGCTTCCTTATGTTCTGGAATTATTTCAATTATTTTTTTATAAAGAGTTTTTGCTTCTTCTTTCTCATTCAAAATCTCTTTTACTAAGGCGAGGTGATAAATTACCTCAATATCAGTGGGATTTTCTTTGTAAAGTCTTTCAAGTATTTTCTTTGCTTCCGTGTAATTATCAGTAAGTATCATGAGTTGTGCTTGGTCAAAAAGGTCCTCTTTCATCTTGAGAAGAGTTTTTCAACTTTTACTCTTTCTCCAAGGACAAAAAGTATGTCACCCTCTTTAATTTCTTCATCACCACCAGGTCCTAAAAGAATCTTTTCTTCTAAAATAGTTTTTCCTTTTTCATTTACCTTAGGAATTTTCCTTTTTATTGCGATGATGTTTATTCCATATTTCGAGCGAAATTTAAGGTCAGAAAGTGTTTTCCCTGAAAATTCTGGTAATGATTTTCTCTCTTCAAGAACATAGATATCTGAGAGATCAAGGATTTCAAGAAGTCCTGGTGAGTAAAGACTTCTTGCAAGTTTTTCTGCTATCTCTCTTTCAGGAAATATTATCCTTGAAACACCGAGTTTATCCAAAATTTTTGAATGAAGCTCATCTCTCGCTCTTGCAATTATCTTTTTTGCATTTTTTTCCTTTAAAAGAAGACAGGTCATGATACTTGCTTTAATGTCATTTGTGATTGTTACAATAACTCCATCAAATTCCTCAAGGTCAAGGGTTGAAAGAGCTTTTTCATTTGTTGTATCCATTATAAGGGATTCAAAGGCGATATCCTGAATAGAAAGAATTTTTTCCTCCTCCTTATCAATTGCAACAACTTTTGCTCCTAATTTTGCAAGATTTTCCACAAGCAGTTTACCAAATCTTCCGATTCCTATAACGCAAAATTCTTTCTTCATTTGAAACTTAATTATAAAGAACTTGATAATAAATTTCAAAATAATTTAAAATTACAGATAGGTTCCAATCCTAAAAAACTTTTGAATCTGATGAAGAAGGTCCTATATGTGGTAAATATAATACTTTTGGGTGTTTTGATTTATATAATTCAATATCCTGAGATACAGAAATCGAAAATAGTTAAGGCAAAAATTGCCTGGTATCCTTCTCCTGCGAGTTTCCCACTTTTTGTGGCAAAGGAAAAGGGTTTTTTTGAAGAGGGAAAACTGGAGGTTGAAATTTTTAAAACATCTGCCCCAGAGGTTATAGATAATCTCAAAAAGGGAAGGGTTGATATTGTTGTGGGTTTTCCTCCTGTTGATTTCTTTATTAGGCAGAGAGCTGAGATTGAGAATTTCAGGATCATGGCGGATGTAGAAACTGACGCAGATTTTGTATATGCGTCAATCTTCGGATTTGGAAAGTTGAAAAGTATTAAAAATATAAAAAACTCAATGTTTTATATTTCTAAGGATAGGTTGGAGGGTAAGGTAATAGCGAGGAAGTTTGAGAAGATTTTTGGATTTGATGTAAAGAACCTTTTTGAATATTCGACCCTTTTTCCCCAGATAAAAGAGGGTGGAGCGCTTGTTTATATGCCTTTTAGGGAGTATCTTATAAAAGCCAAAGAAAAAGTGCTGGTGGAGGATGTTTTTAAGGAATATATGGGTGAGCCCTATATCATAGGAAGTGTTTTTTGTTCAAAAGTTACACTTGCTTATAATCCGAGAGCTTATGAAAGATTTAATAGAATATGGGATAAAGCGATTGATTTTATAAGAAATAACCCAGAAGAAGCAAAAATTTTATATATTTCCTATTGTATTCAGAACTTGGATGCAGATTTCCTTTTAAGGGAAGATTTTAAAGAGATGAACCTTAATATGCCTAAATTTAAAAAAACAAATGAGATAAGTGACCTTCCATATCTTTCCATTATTAGGAATTTAAAAAATACCGAGTTTATTTATACAGAGCCTGATATAGGTGTTCTTTTTGGGGAGAAATGAATAAATTGAAAATTGGGGCTCTTGCGTCAGGCAGGGGTTCCAATGTTGAAGCAATTTTAAGGAATATTAAATCAGGGTATCTTCCCTGTGAGATGAGGATAGTTATTTCTGATAACAAAGATGCGCGAGTTTTAAAAATTGCAGAAGAATATGGAGTAAAAGCGCTCTATCTTGACCCTGGTAAGAGAAAGCATACCCTTGAGCCTGAAAGGGAGGAGGAGTATGCAAGGGTTCTTAAAGAAGAAGAGGTTGAACTTGTTGTGCTTGCAGGTTTTATGAGGATTTTAAAAGGTGCGCTTTTGAGAGAATTTAAAAATAGAATAATGAATATACATCCTTCCCTTTTACCCTCTTTTAAAGGTCTTGAGGCACAGAGGCAGGCGTGGGAATATGGGGTTAAAGTAGCAGGGTGTACGGTTCATTTTGTTGATGAGACAGTTGATGGAGGTCCTATAATTTTACAGAAATGTGTGCCTGTGCTGGAGGATGATACCCCTTATACTCTTGCAGAGAGAATTTTAAAGGAGGAACACAAGATTTATTCTGAAGCGATTAAACTTTTTGCAGAGGGAAGACTCAAGATTGAGGGAAGAAGAGTGAGGATTTTGGAAAGAGAAAATGAGTGATTTTGTTCATCTTCATTTACATACAGAGTATTCCCTTCTTGATGGTATAATTCCAATTGATAAACTTCTTGATAAGTGTGAGGAAAATAATATGTCTGCAGTTGCTGTAACCGACCATGGTGCCCTCTTTGGTGTTGTTGAATTTTATAAAAAGGCAAAAGAAAGGGGAATCAAACCCATAATAGGGGCAGAGCTTTATATTGCAAAAACTTCAAGAAAAGAGAAAGAAATTCCGAAGGGATATGACCCCTATCATCATATTATACTTCTTGCAAAAACTGAAAAGGGATATAGAAATTTAATAAAGCTTTCTTCAATTGGGTATATTGAAGGTTTTTATTATAAACCCAGAATAGATAGGGAACTTCTTAGCAAATATTCAGAGGGTCTGATTTTTATGACAGGATGTCTGAAGGGAGAAATTCCTTCTCTTATACTTCAGGATAAAAAAAAGGAGGCAGAGGACCTTTTAAAGATTTATATGGATATTTTTGGGAGAGAAAATTGTGTTATAGAGCTCATGGATTTAAATCTAAAAGAGAATATAGTTGTAAATGAGTTTTTATATAATCTTGCAAAAAAATATGACCTTCTTTATGTGGCAACAAACGATGTTCATTATCTTGAAAAGGATGATTTTGAATTTCATGAAGCGATTCTTGCTCTTCAGACAGGTAAAACCTTAAAAGACTCAGATAGATTTAAATTTACAACAAGGGAGGTTTATTTTAAGAAAGAGGAGGAGATGAAAGAGCTTTTCAGTTATGATAAGAAAGCAATTTTGAATACAAGAAAAATAGCAGATATGATTGAACTTGATTTAAAACTTGACCATGGGCTTTATTTACCCAAAATTGAGATACCCCATGAATTTGACGATGATTTTGAATATTTAAGATATTTGAGTTACAAGGGGCTTGAGGAAAGATTTAAGGGTGATATAAAGAAAAAGTATATAGAGCGTCTTGAAAAGGAGCTTGAAATTATCAAAAAACTTAACTTTCAGGGCTATTTTCTTATAATAAAGGATATAGTGGATTTTGCAGTGCGAGAAGGAATTCCTGTGGGACCCGGAAGAGGCTCAGCTGTTGGCTCTCTTGTTCTTTATTCCCTTGGTGTAACAAAAATTGACCCCTTGAAATACAATCTTTTATTTGAGAGGTTTTTAAATCCTGAAAGAGTTTCTCCTCCTGATATTGATATTGATTTTGGAGATGAAAGAAGGGATGAGGTTATTAATTATATTAAAAGTAAATTTGGTGAACGGAATGTTTCGCAAATTATAACATTTGGAAGGATGAAGGCAAGACAGGCTATTAGGGATATGGGAAGGGTATTGGGTTATGAGTATTCTTTTGTTGATAAACTTGCAAGGGAGTGTCAGCTTCCTACCCTTGATGAGTCTTATTCTGACAATCCTCTCTTTAAAAGAATGGTGGATGAAAATGAGGATTATAAAAGGATATTTGAATATGCAAAGAAGGCAGAGGGTCTTGCAAGACATGCTTCTGTTCATGCTGCAGGGATTGTTGTTGCCCCTTCAGAGATAACCGATTTTGTTCCTCTTTATAAGGATACAAAAGGCACAGTTTGTTCCCAGTTTGAAATGAACTCCCTTGAATCGGTTGGACTTTTAAAAATAGATATACTTGGGCTTAGAACCCTTACAGTAATTGATGATACTCTTAAAATGCTGAAAGAAAGGGGGGTGAAGGTTGACCCCTATAATATTCCCCTTAATGATAGAAAAACCTTTGAAACCCTTTCAAAAGGTAAAACCCAGGGTGTATTTCAACTTGAATCAAGAGGAATGAGGGAGCTTTTGAAAAGATTGAAACCTGATGAGTTTACTGATTTGATAGCGATTCTTTCCCTTTTTAGACCAGGACCCATAAGTGCAGGAGCAACAGAGGAGTATGTGAGGAGAAAGAAGGGACACTCACCTTTAAGTTATCCTCATCCTGCACTTGAAGGTATTCTTAAGGAGACCTTTGGGCTCATTGTTTATCAGGAACAGGTGATGCTTATAGTTCATGAGCTTGCGGGTTTTTCTTTTGCGAAAGCGGATATACTTAGAAAGGCAATGGGTAAGAAGAAGGAGGAGCTTATGGGAGAGAAAATAATGAATGAATTTGTTGAAGGGATGGTTAAAAGGGGAATTCCTGAGGAAATGGCCAGAGATATGGCAGAGAAGATTCACTCCTTTTCAAAATATGCCTTTAATAAATCTCATGCCACAGGTTATGCCCTTTTATCTTATATTACGGCCTATTTAAAGTCGCATTATAAAACCGAGTTTTACTGTGCCACCCTTAATAGTGAAATAAATAAGATTGAAAAACTTTCTTTTTTTATTCAGTCAGCAAAAAGGGATGGAGTAGAGATTTTGCCTGTATGTGTTTTAAATTCTGATAAGTACTTTAAAGTTGAGGGTGAAAATAAGATAAGATACGGACTTTTAGGTGTTAAAAATGTTGGAACAGCTGCCTGTGATCATATAATAGCAATCCGAAATAAAAAACCCTTTACTTCCTTTGATGATTTTGTAAGAAGGGTAAGTTCAAAGAAGGTTACAAAAAAGGTTATAGAGGCACTTATAAAGGCAGGAGCCTTTGATGTGTTTGACCCTGATAGAGAAAAGTTGATGAATATAATGGAAAAAAGAACAGAAAAAAGGATAGACCTTTCACTTTTTGGTGAAAGGGAAGAAAAAATAGAAATTGAGAAAGACCCTGTAAGAGTTATGGAATGGGAAAAAGAAGTTTTGAACATATATTTTAAAAATCATCCCCTTGAACCCTATGCAGATTTTGTGTATCTCCTTTCAACTCATTCTTCAATGGATTTGCAGGAAGTGGAGGAGCAGAATTTAAGCAGAGTAAGGATCTGTGGAATATTGAGCAAGATAGAGGCAAAAATAAATAATGATAGGAAAAATTACTATGTTCTTCATTTTGAAGATTTTGAGGGTTCCTTTCAGGTTATCATTTTTGATGAATTAAAAGATAGGATTGAAAAAGATCTTGAAAAACTTGCCCCCTTTTATATTGAGGGGGAGATAATTTCGGGTTCACAAAGAATTTTTGCAAGGGATATAATTCCTTTAAAGGAAGCAGTTCAAAAGAAGTTAAAGGGGATAATGATAAAAATAAATTCTGATGAGTTGAGTGAGGAAAAAATTAAAAAATTGAAGGAGCTTTTTAATAAGTATAAGGGAAGGTTTGACCTTTACTTTTCTGTTGAGAATGAGAGTAAAAGAAAAATTTATAAATCTATGGTTTTTAAGGTTTCTTTTAATGAGGAATTCTTTGATGAGATAAATACACTTTTTGGTGAAAGGAGAGTAGAAAGTCTTTTAGAATAAATTTTAAATATTCAGAAATTTTTGATATTGCCTTATCTTCTCTATAAATTCTCCATAAATTTAAGGCACCTATCAAGGCGATTCCCTAGTCAATATAATAAAAGGGATATTTGGAGATATGGAGAAGCAGAGGTATCCCATGGCCTCAGTTCCTTTATTTCAAGTTTTTCTTTGAGGTGTTCAAGATATTCTTCATATAAAGGTAAGATATATTTTTAACTCCGTTATCATCTAAATTAGAGAGGGAATAATAAGGAATTTAATTTTAAAATCTTTTTCCTTTTTAAGAGCAACGCATCCTGCGTATTCAAATCTTATTATCTCTTTTTCAGGATTTCCTGTTAATAAAAGGGAACTCAGTTTTGAAAGATGGGGAAGGTGGCCAACAAGCATTGTATTTTCCTCTTTTTCTTTTAATTTTTCAGCCCAGAAGAAAGGGTTATCAAGAGGGTTCATGTTTTCTGCTTTTTCCACTTTTTCAGGTTTTAAGAATTTTGCATAAATTAAGGCAGTTTCTTCTGCTCTCTTTTTTCCGCTATGATAAATTTTCTGAACTTCTATTCCTTTTTCTTTTAAAAACTTTGCAACTTTTTGGGCATCTTTTTTTCCTTTTTCAGTAAGTTTTCTTTCGGGGTCTTCTTCTTCGGGTTTTGCTTCACCATGTTGGACAAGAAATATTAAAACTTCTTTCATTTTAACTTCCTCCTTTTAATATGTCTTCTATTAATTCTTGAATATTTTCGTATTCCTTTTCCCTTAATTTATTAATTACGGTTTTCCTTGCTTCACTTCTTTTTAACCCGAGTTTTACAAGTGCGGAAATTGCTTCTTCAATATCAATTCCTTTTATGTGTTCTTCTATAATATAATCCTTAAATTCAAGTAAAATCTGTCCTGCCCTTTTCCTTCCCACACCCTTTATTTTTGAAATTGCCTTTTCATCCTTTCTTTTTATAAGCACAAAAAATTCATCAGCTGAATAATGGGATAAGATTTGAAGTGCAACCCTTGGTCCAATTCCTGAAATTGAAATTAATTTTTCAAATAAGTTTTTTTCCTTTTCCTTTAGAAATCCGAAGAGTTCAATTTTATCCTCTGAGATAGAGGGATAAATATAAAGGGAGATTTCATTTCCTTCATCCGGTAAATTATTTATCACCTTTAAAGGAACAGTAATTGCATATTCAATACCTCCTGTTTCAACTGCGCAGAAAAAAGGTCTTTTAACCTTTAATTTTCCCTTTATTCTGTAAAGCATCTTTTAAAGGCATAATAGGCAAGACCCAGTGCATCTATTTCATGTTCTGATAGTTTTCTTTTAAACTTACCATTTAAAATTTTTTTTAACATAAATTCCACTTGATAACTTTTTGCCCTTCCATAACCAGTTACTCTTTTTTTCCAGCTTGAGGAGAATATATCGGTATATTTTAGATTTTTCTTTTCAAGAAGAAAAGTTATTATACCTTTATATTCTCCGAGTTTTATTGCCTCCTTTGGATTTTTTTTTGTGAATACACTTTCAATAACTGTAAATTCCGGCCTATATTTTTTTAGAATTTTTTCTATCTCTTCCCCAAAGTTTTTTTTATTTTCTGTATTTAAATTTTTAAGGAAAATAACTTTTTTATTTTCATCAAGCACTGCAATTCCTGTATATTTAATTCCAGGGTCAATTCCGAGAAAATATCTTTTTCTTTTAATTTTTAGCCTGTTCCAACAAGTTTTGCGAATTCTTCTTCACTCATTTCAAAGTTTGCAACTACTTCTTGGACATCATCGTGTTCTTCAAGGGAATTTAGGAGATTTATCAATTTTTCCGCTTCCCTTCCTTTTACCTTTACCTGGTTTTTTGGAATCATCTGCACAGAACCTTCAGCTTCAATACCCTTTTCCTTAAGTGAATTTTTTACATTAAGGAAATTGGAAGGAAAGGTGTATATCTCAAAGAATTCACCTTCTTCTTTTATATCCTCTGCACCTGCTTCAAGGGCAATTTCTATAAGTTCCTCTTCATTTCCTTTTTCTTTTGGAACATGAAGTATTCCCTTTTCTTCAAATTGCCATCTTACACTTCCTGTTGTCCCAAGGTTTCCTCCATATTTTGAGAATAGATGTCTTATTTCAGCGGTAGTTCTGTTTTTATTATCCGTTGTGGCTTTTATAAAAATTGCAACACCACCAGGTCCATATCCTTCATAGATCACCTCTTCATATTTTGTTCCTTCAATTTCACCTGTTCCTCTTTTTATTGCCTTTTCTATATTATCCCAGGGCATATTATGCTCCCTTGCCCTTTCAATCGCAAGTCTTAGCCTTGGATTATTTTCAGGATCTCCCCCCCCTAACCTTGCAGCAACCTGAATTTCTCTTATAAGTTTATTAAAAATTTTTCCTCTTTGAGCATCAACCTTTGCCTTTTTATGTTTAATTTGTGCCCATTTGGAATGTCCAGCCATATGTTCCTCCCTTTAGATACTTAAATTTTAAACCGTTAAGTTCTCTTTTTACAAAACGCTTTATCTTACTTTTATAAATTTTTGTTTTAATTCTTCTTTATCTATCTTTAAGCAAATAAAATATGTTCCCTTTTTGATTTTTGGAGAGTTCCACAATATTCTGTATATTCCTTTTTCAAGTGTTCCCTTCTTGATTACCGAAACTTCTCTTCCTGATATATCAAACACAGAGAGTTTTATTTCTGAATTTCTTGGTATTCCGAATTTTATTTCATAAGAGTTACTTGCTGGCAAGAATCTGGGAGCAAGGAGATAGTATTTTTTTGCTTCAATTATAGTATTTCTTTCCTCAATTTCAACGCTTTGAAATTTACCTGTTATTACAAGAGCATAGGGCTGGGGACCATTTGGAACATTTGACCCTTCGATTTGCACGGTATATGTTCCGGAAGGAGCATTTGAAAGATAGAAAACCTCAACGGGATTACGATTATCCCTTGTTCCTCCCGGTTGTGATTGACCATTTGAGAAATTATTTCCATAATATGTGCCACCTGGTCCTTGGACAACTAAATCAAGATTATTTACAATTGCAATCCCTGCACCTGCTGATGCAGGATAATCGGACCATACAAGCACTATCTTTAAATTCCCTCCTGTTGTCGTTATTGTATAGGTTTTGGTTTGTCCTGTTGATAGACCCTGTGTATAATCATTGACATATAAATTATCCGCATCCCCCTCAAAATATAGAGCGTTTTCAAGTTTTATTCTTCCCCATCCTTGTGAGGAATCGGGTACAGGATGGACTTCTCTTGAATCAATCTGGTCAGGGTCTGTTCCATTCATCTGTTCAGCAGATGCAATTAACATTGCCTTTAAAAGAGCACCTGAAGGGATGAAAGCATCTGATGGGTTTTGGATTCCTGTAGGATACCATCCTTCTGTAAAATACTGTCTTACAAGAGCACAAGCTCCTGAAACAGCAGGGGTTGCCATGCTTGTTCCTTCAAAGGGGTAAGCAATTGTATCACATGTGGGGTTGCTTACCGTGTCATTCTTTGCTGAATGTATAAAATAGTCAGGATTATTAATGTTTGCTCCATCCTTATGATCACCTCCAGGAGCCATGACATCAGGCTTTATTCTGTTATCATATGTGGGACCTTTACTTGAATAGAAGGCAGAGATAACATGTCTTGGAGGGGGTGGGGTTGCTCCAACAGTTAACACATTCTTTGCTGCACCAGGAATACCAATACTTCTGTAATGAACCTCATCCAAAACCTCTCCTGTCCACGGGTCCATATTTCCACCTGAATTTCCTGCAGCAAAAACACATATTGCATCCTGAAAATCCCACATGAATGCATCAACTTGCTCTTCCATTGTTGTATACACTGTTGTATCTAATCCACCCCATGAATTTGAGAAAATTCTTGCTCCTTGGTTATATGCATTTGAGAAGGCTGAGTAAAGGTCATCTGGAATAAATAATGCTCCAATCAAACATGTCCATAAGTTATCCCCTGTATACTGGACGGTCAGGTTTGCTTTATATGCCATTCCTTTAAAATTATTTAATGAATTTGTTATATCATATCCAGCAGCGGTTCCAGCTACATGAGTTCCGTGCCCCATACTACAGGCATCTCGCCAAAATCCTGAATAACTTTCCTTCCAGATTATTTTTCCGTCTCTAAAGAAACAGGATGCTGTGTCAACTCCTGTATCCATTATGTTAATAACCTGACCTTCACCATGTATCCCTTTATTCCATACAGGAGATGTGTTTGGAACATTATTCTGAATAACCCAGTATGTTCTATCATTCATTTTGAACATAGGTCTTTTTTCTTCAATCCAGAAGATGTTATCATCAAGGGCAAGTTTATTTAAATCTCCTTGGTATTTAATAACAAATACAGGATGTTTTAAACTCTTTATTTCTGAAATTATCTCTGCTCCATAATTTTCAAGAGTAAGTTTTGCAAGTTCCACTTCTATGTCCTCAAAGAAATGGACATAATATGTATTTGTATAAGGATTTTCGTATTTTCTTCCCTTTATTTTTATTTTTTTACCTATATTTGGAGAAAGTTTAAAGGCTGGCTGGTATATATAAGTCCATAATACAAAATCCAGTTTCTCAAGTTCTTTTAAAATATAAGGCTCCTTTATTCTCACAGCAAAAGCATTCTGGGGAACATAATGGAGAATTTTTGCTCCTCTTTTTTCTATTTCTTCTTTGTAGTTTTCATATATCGGTGCTCTTAACTGGATTATATATACACTGCTTTTTGATTTTTTTAGTTCTTCAGGAAGCTCTGGAAGAAAAGGGGGATTGAATTTGTATCCCCCTAACGCTATTACATAAGATATTATAAGATGAAACATAATATATTTTTAATTTTTAAAGGGAATTGAACCCTTTTATAAAATAATTTTACTTCAAATTTATGTTATGTTTCAAAACTCTTTTTAAAAATTTTTCAGTTTTAAACTTTTCCCCTTTAATTTCATAGATTTTTAAAGCTATTACCATTCCATAGGGATTTCCTGATATCAGTGATATTATACTGTTTTTCTCTGTGGTTAGTATATCTTCATTGAATATTGCTCCAAGAAGGGCTCTGTAAAAGAAATAGTCACCAGGTGATTTCTCCGGTATAAAGTTTTCAATTAATTCACAAACTTTTTCATGCTCTCCCCTTTTTATCAATTCATTAAAAAGTTTTATACCCGATGAAGTATTCTTATATTTTGTGAAATAAATATATTCTTTAAGGTTTGTTTTTGTTAAAAATATTTCTTTTATTTCCTTTTCAAATATTTCTCTTTTTTCAGTTATCCAGAAGCTTTTTTTATATGTTAACAATGTGAGGCTCAGAAATAAGATGTTAATAAGTATTTCCCTTATTTTACTATTGTTTATGAATATGAGAAGGGATAGGATAAAGGGATAGAAGAAGGGGTAGAGAAGGTGGCTGTAAAGAGAGAAAAATACAGAGGCTCCTGTTAAGAATAGGAGATTAGCTGATAAAAGATTTTTTATTTTCTTGTTTAAATTACTGTTTATTATAAGAAGGAAACCTGTAAAGAATATGAAGGGGAGTTCTCCAAGTAAGAGGGAAATTGAAAGTGCAAGGAGAATATAAAAGATGTTTTTTTTGTTTTTTAAACTTATAAGCAGGGGCAAAAAAATAATGGATATGTAATCAAAGGGGAAGGATGGTTTGGGTAAAGGATAGCCATTATTAATAAGCAAGATAATTTTTAAAAGAGAAGATAGATATCCCCAGATGGAAAAACTTAAAAGGGGTGAAAATTTCAGTTTTATTTTTATAAAGAAGGGAAGTGTTAAAAAAGATAGTAATGCGTAAAAAAGTCCCTGTTTTGCATTTGCGGGGAAAATATATCCTCCTGTTTTGAAAAATTTTGAAAAATACCCTGGGATTCCGCCAATTATAATTATTGTGAGGAAGGCGAGGAAAAAACCGAGGGTTGATTTTAAAAGATTTTTTCTTTTTAGAAAAATATAAAGGGAAATGAGAAGACAGATTATAAGTACTTCTATGATTTGTCCTTCGGTTACAAGGGATGCTTTTAAATTTCCCTTTATGAGATTTAAAATTAACTCTTTGAGGGAGGGAGGGTAGCCTAAAATTCTACCGCCTCCAAAGAGAAAATCAAAAAGGGGGGTAATTAGAACCAAAGGTGAGAAATAAGAAAAAACTATTAATACTTTCTTTTTATTTTCCTTAATCAGATATGAGATTAAAATTACAAGGATCAAAAGTAAAGAAATGTAAAAAAATATGTGATGAATTATTGCGGAAAGTGCTTCGTATAGTTCAGGTGTTCTCCATATTTTAAAATCTCCTTCAAGAGCACTTTCAAGGAGCTCTCTTAGAAAAAAAGCGCTTAAAAGGTAAAAAAGATGTTCCTTTTGAAAACTTTTTGTTTCAAGTTTTAAAATAAATTCTTTAAGTAAATTCATTTTTTAATTAAAATCCAAAGGAGGCGAATATGGCAAAGAGAGTTTTAATTCTTGGTGCGGCTGGAAGGGATTTTCATAATTTTAATGTTTTTTTCAGGGATAATCCTGAATTTGAGGTTATTGGGTTTACTGCGACTCAGATTCCCGGAATAGAGGGGAGGAGATATCCTGCTTCGCTTGCTGGTAGGCTTTATCCTAATGGAATTCCCATATATATGGAAGATGAAATGGAAAAGATAATAAAGGAAAAGAAAGTGGATATTGTTGTATTTGCCTATTCTGATGTTTCTCATGTTTATGTTATGAACAGGGCTTCAAGGGCAATGGCAGCAGGTGCTGATTTCTGGCTATTAGGACCTGAAAGCACAATGATTAAATCAGATAGACCTGTTATTTCTGTATGTGCTGTGAGGACAGGAAGTGGAAAAAGTCAAACATCAAGAAGGGTTGCAGGGATTTTGGGGAATATGGGTAAAAAGGTGGCTGTTATAAGGCATCCTATGCCTTATGGTGATCTTGAGAAGATGAGGGTTCAAAAGTTTACCTCAATGAAGGATTTAGATAAAGAAGGTGTTACAATAGAAGAAAGAGAGGAATATGAGCCTCATATTTCAAGAGGTTCTGTTGTGTTTGCGGGAGTTGATTACGGAGATATTTTGAAGGAGGCGGAAAAAGAGGCAGATGTTATTTTATGGGATGGAGGAAACAATGATTTCCCTTTTTATAAGCCTGATTTGCATATAGTTGTGGCTGATCCATTAAGAGTTGGACATGAAGAAAGGTATCATCCTGGAGAGACAAATTTAAGAATGGCTGATGTTGTTGTTATAAATAAGGTTGATTCAGCGGGTTTTGAGTATGTTTATAAATTGAGGAGAAATATTGAAAGAATAAATCCAAATGCAAAAGTGATTGAAGCTGCATCTCCTATTTTTGTTGAAAACCCTGAAGTTATAAAAGGTAAAAGAGTTTTATGTATTGAAGATGGTCCAACCCTTACACATGGTGAAATGGATAAGGGAGCTGCTTATATTGCAGCAAAGAAATATGGAGCAAAGGAAGTTATTTCACCTTACCCCTATGCAGTTGGTTCTATTAGAGAGACCTTTGAAAAATATCCTCAGACAAGGGATGTTTTACCTGCGATGGGTTATGGAGAAAAACAGATTAAGGAATTAAAGGAGACAATTGATAAGGTTCCTTGTGATGCAGTTGTTATTGGAACCCCTATTAATCTTGCGCATTTGTTTGATATAGGAAAACCATGGGCAAGGGTAAGGTATGAGCTTCAGGAGATAGGAACCCCGACACTTGAGGATGTTATAAAGGAATTTTTTGAGAGTAGATGAGGACAAAGAAGGAATACATTTTTGCTCTGTTAGCTTTTTTGACAGGGGTTTATGCCTTTTACCTTTCTCTTATTGCAACTCCTGCTGAAAGAAAAATGGGAGACCTTGTGAGAATAATGTATATTCATGTTCCTCAGGCATGGCTTTCTATGATATCCTTTACCCTTGTTTTTATATTCAGTGTTCTTTATCTTTTTAAAAGGGATTTAAAATGGGATAAACTTGCGGAAAGTTCGGCTGAGATTGGTATTTTATTTGTAATACTTGCTCTTTTGACAGGTATGCTGTGGGCAAAATCTGTATGGGGGTATTTCTGGGTGTGGGATCCGAGATTGACAACAACACTTCTTTTGTTTTTCCTTTATGCAGGTTATATGATTTTAAGAGGGTTTATAGAGACCCCTGATAAAAGGGCAAGATTTTCTGCTGTTCTGGGAATTATAATATTTATTGATGTTCCTCTTGTTTATTTATCTACAAAATTATGGAGATCTGTTCATCCTTCAGCTTTGAGGCCAGGTGATGTTCTTATAACATCCTCAATGAAGTTTGCATTATTTTTGAATGTTATCCCCTATCTATTTTTCTTTATTTTACTTTTTATTTTAAGATATAGAATAGCAAAAAAGGAGTTAAAAAAATTGGAGGGGATTGAATGAAGTTTCTATACATTGCTTATTTAATTGTATGGTTAGGTTTGCTTCTTTATCTTCTTTATCTTAATAGTAAAGTAAAAGGAAGTTAACATGAAGGTTGTGAATTTTGTAGGTGATATAACCGAAAGATGTCTTTTAAAGGTTATAATAACGAGTCATTGTTCAAGAAATTGTTTTTACTGTCCTTTTTCAAGAGAGAGGGATTTTAGAAGAAAAGTTGTAAGACCTGATGAGCTTTCAAGGTATTTTTTAAATGTTTATAGCAGGGGATTTGCTAAGGGGATTTTTCTTTCTTCAGGAATTCTTGGTAAATGGTATAAATCTCAGGAGCTTATAAATGAGACAATTTATTTATTGAGAAAGAGATATGATTATAAGGGTTATATACATACAAAGATAATGCCAGGGGCTGATTGTAATGCAGTGGAGGAGGCAATTTTATTTTCAGATAGGGTTTCAATAAATCTTGAGGCTCCTTCTAAGGAGAGGTTAAAAGAGATTGCTCCTGAAAAGAATTTTGGGAAAGAGCTTCTTTCTACTCTTTATAAGATAAGAAAGATGAGATTTTATTTAAGGGATAAGTTGGGTAGAAATATTTTAAAATCAGGTGTTTCAACTCAGTTTGTTGTGGGTGCAGGGGGTGAAAGGGATTATGAGTATTTAAAGATTTCTTATTATCTTTTAAAATCAAGACTTGTTGATACTCTCTATTTTTCAGCCTTTATGCCTTTTAGAGGGACCAGATTTGAAAATTTAAGACCTGTTTCAAAGTTAAGAGAAAAAAGATTGTTTCAAGCTTTTAATCTTTTAAAGTATTATGGTTTTAATTTAAAGGAAATTTATTTTGATGAAAATTTAAATTTGCCTTTGGATAAGGACCCTAAGGAGGTATGGGCTGAGAAATGTAAAGAATTTTTTCCTGTTGAGATAAAAAGGGCAGATTTCAAAGAGCTTTTAAGGGTTCCTGGAATTGGACCAAAGAGGGCAAAAAAGATTTTGGAGTTAAGGAGGGAATTTTCAATTGATTTTCCTGAGAGGATCTTAGGGATAGTTCCTGAAAAATCGCTTAAATATATAACTTTTAAGGGTAAAAGGATTCTTGTTAAGACTGGTCTTTTTGGCTGATAAATTTACCGACCTTTTTTAAAAAATTTTCAAAATCCTTTATGTTATTCTTGGCGTATTTAAGGACTTTTTTATCATCTATTTCAAAGTATCTGAAGAAGATATCTTAAGGCGTATATATTTCTTTCATCTTCAAAGAATTTTTTTTCTTTTACTTCCGTGAGTTTATTTATTTTTTCAATATTTTTTCTTATTTCATCGCTTTTATTTTTGATAAATTCAATGTTTATGTTCATTTAAAAATTTCTTTTGTGTATTCTTTGTTTAGGTAGTAAAATTCGGAATATGCTTTTCCTATTTTTTCAATAAAATCTGTTAATAAATTTTCATTTTTTGAGAATAAAATTTCGCCTTGAAGGACATTAAATGCAAATCCTATGGGGGCTTTATTGAGGATTCTTATATCAATTTCTTCTTTCAGTTTTTCTCTCATTTCAGCATAGAGATTCATTTCATATCCAAAGAAATCTTTTATTTTTTTGTCTATATATATTCCTATATCTATATCAGAGTAAGTGTCTGTTTCCAGAAAGGAGCCGTATAGGTAGGCAAATATTATTTCCTCTGTTTAAATTATAAAATTTGTGTGAGGTGGAATCAAAAGGTTATGATTTTTTATTGTGAGGTAGTTTATTTTTAGTGTATAATTAGAGGGAGACGGGGCGTAGCGCAGTCCGGATAGCGCGCCTGGCTTGGGACCAGGAGGTCCGCGGTTCAAATCCGCGCGCCCCGACTTATTTTATTAGGTGGAGAAATAAAAGGTAAAGAGTTTTCTATAAAAGGAGAGTGGGCTCTTTTGTATTCGAATTGTGAGGCAAACTACAAAAAAGTGATAGAAGGAATTGATATTCCTGTTTTTGGAGCCACATCCTTTCAAGGAGTTTTTACACCTGAAGGATTTGTTGAAGGTGGTGCTATCCTAATAGGTGAAAAAGAGGATAACATAAAGGCAGTTCCTTATCTTACAAGCACTCAGGAAAATAATGCTTTTGAGAGAGCTAAAGAAGTTTCAATGAAAATAAAAAATAGTTTAAATGGAAATCCTGATTGTATTTTAATACATGCAACACCGGGATATGAGGAAAGAATACTTGATGGAATAAGGGATGTATTTGGAGATGATGTTCCTGTATTTGGAGGAAGTGCAGGTGATAACGATTTAACAGGAAAATGGAAGATTATATGTGGTAAAGAGGAAGTGAATGAAGGTGTATTAATTGTGGGTTTCAAATCCGATAAAAAAATTTATGGAGCATTTTTAGGTGGTTATCTTCCAACAAAAAATAGAGGCAAAATAACAAAGGCAGAAAAAAGAAGAGTTGATGAAATTGATGGAAGACCCGCAGCAATAGTTTATAATGAATGGACAAAGGGTATTATTTCTTCATATCTTGATAAAGGAGGGGTGATTCTTGCAGAAACAACCTTATACCCAATTGGAAGGATAGTAGGAAAAGTAGCAGGAGTACCAGTTTATCTTCTCTCTCATCCCCATCAGGTAATAAAAGATACAAAATCCTTAACATTTTTCACTGAATTAAAGGAGGGTGAAGAAATAATTCTTATGACAGGAACAAAAACTGCCCTTATTGAAAGAACTGAGCAGGTTGCTTCAAGAGCGCTTAGATTAGATAAGGGGAAAGTAGAATTGAAGGGCGGAATACTTATATATTGTGCAGGTTGCGTTTTGCAGGTAATGGAAGAAAAAGAAAAAATTATAAATGCCTATAAACAGGTTGTTGGTGATATTCCTTTCATTGGTGCTGCAACATTTGGTGAGCAAGGTTGTTTCTTTACAGAAGTAAACAAAAACAGACATGGCAATTTAATGTGTAACACAATAATATTTAGTTAAATAAATTCACAGAAACCGAATTGTCTATTTTAACTTATCTTTTCAATTTTCACCGTACAAACTTTGAATTCAGGAATCTTTGCAACTGGGTCTAAAACAGGGTTTGTTAAAATGTTTGCGTTTGTGTCTTTAAAATGAAAGGAAATGAAAACCACTCCCTTTTTTGGTCTATCTGAGACTCTTGCGCATATTTCCACACTTCCCCTTCTGCTTGAAACTCGTACAATTTCTCCATCTTTTATTCCAAGTTTCTCTGCATCCTCATAGTTTATCTCAACATAATTTCTTGGAACAAAGGTTTCAATAGCCTTTACTCTCCTTGTTTCATTTCTGGTATGATAATGGAAGAGTATTCTTCCAGTTGTCAAAATAAAAGGATATTCTTTATCGGGCAATTCCTTCGGAGGGATATATTCAACAGGAAATATTAGTGCTTTTTTATTCGGTCTTTTTACTTTTCCATCTTTATGGAGTATTTTTGTTCCGGGATGATCATAAGAAGGACAGGGCCACATAATTCCTTCTTTTTTAAGCCTTTCATGACTTATACCTGCATATGAAGGTGTTAAGCTCGCTATTTCATCCATTATTTCTGCAGTATTTTTGTAATTCATTTCATAACCCATTCTCTTTGCTACCTCACATACTATTTCCCAGTCGTATTTTGTGCCTTCTGGTTTTTCCTTCGCAGGTCTTAAAAGCTGAACTCTTCTTTCTGTATTTGTGAATGTTCCATCCTTTTCATAGGCTGCAGCAGCAGGCAAAACCACATGAGCAAGTTCTGCGCTCTCTGACAGGAATATTTCTTGGGTTACAAAAAATTCCAATTGTTCAAAAGCCTTTCTCACTCTATTTACATCAGGTTCTGTCATTACAGGATTTTCCCCCATTGAATAAACTGCTTTTAACTTGCCTTCAAAAATTAGGTCAGCGAACTCTGATACAGCATATCCAATCCCTTTTGAAAGTTTAACACCCCATGCCTTTTCAAACTTTTGTCTTATTTCATCATCACTAACTTTTTGATAGCCTGGAAATACATCAGGAAGGCATCCCATATCACATGCACCCTGAACATTTGCCTGTCCTCTTAAAGGCATTATACCATTACCTTCACTACCAAGATGTCCTGTGATTAAGGCAAGATTTGCTATGCTTAAAACATTATCGGTTCCTGTTGTATGCTGTGTTATACCCATTGTGTAAAAAATCATTGCTTTTTCAGCGCTTCCGTAAATTATTGCCGCTTTTTCTATTAAATCAGCAGGAACACCTGTAATTTTTGAAACCTTATCAAGGTCATATTTTGAAACGACTTTTAAAAATTCTTCAAAACCCTCGGTATTTTCTTCTATAAACTTTTTGTTTATTAATCCTTTATCTATTATAACCTTCATTATGCCATTTAAAAGGGCGATATCAGTTCCCGGATAATGCTGAATGTATATGTCAGCGTATTCGGCGAGGTCTATCTTCCTCGGGTCACATACAACGAGCTTTGCACCTTTCCTTTTCTTATGTTCTTTAACGAACTGTGAAATTACAGGGTGAGTTTCTGTCATATTTGAACCTATGACAAACATAACATTTGTATTTTTTATATCTCCGATATAGTTGGTGGCAGCACCTGCTCCGAGTGCCTTACCAAGACCCGTTACGGTGGAAGCGTGGCATAGTCTTGCACAGTTGTCAACATTGTTTGTTCCAATTACCGCTCTTGCAAATTTTTGCAAAACATAGTTATCTTCATTTGTGCATCTTGAAGAGCCGAGCAATCCTATGGAATCAGGACCATATTTTTCTTTTATCTCCTTTAACCTTTTAGCCACATAGTCAATTGCTTCCTCCCATTCTACTTCTCTGAATTTACCGTTTTCTTTTATCAGTGGTTTCTTAAGTCTTTCAGGGCTATTAACATACTCAAATCCATATCTTCCTTTTACACAGAGTCTTCCTTTATTGACTGGTGAATCTTCTTTGCCTTTTGCTTGAATTATTCTGTTATTGGAATCGGTGTAAAGCACGAGTTCACAGCCTACACCACAGTAAGCACAAACTGTTTCTGTTTTTTTAAAATGAAAAATTTTGCCTTTTCCTATTCTTGGCTTTTCAATTAAAGCTCCTGTTGGGCATGCCTGAATACATGCTCCACAAAACTGGCACTTTGTTTTTTCAAGGGGAATTTCAAAGGGTGTTGTTATTTTTGTTTTATAACCTCTATTTACAATCCCTATGGCATCAACAAGTGCTTGGTTCTTACAAGCATTCACACATCTTCTGCACAGAATACATTTATCAGGGTAAAATTTTATAAAAGGATTTGTTTCCCATGCCCTGGTATACTTAGATATTGTCCTATGTATGTGAAATATTTTAGATTTAAGTTCCTCATCAATAAATTCTTCCAGTAAAATACCTGCTCCATCAATTGTAGGAATGACGAAATCTTTTTTATAAAGGATTTCTCTGTCAATAAATCTACTTTGGGATATACCGTATCTGTATGCTAAATCTTGCAGAAGACAATCACCGTCTGCATCACAGGTAATACATTCAGCAGGATGTATTGAGAGAATAAATTCCAAATTCATCTTTCTAACTTTATGGACTTTTTCAGAATTCGTAAAGATTTCCATGCCATCTGAAATCTCAGTGATACACGCCCTCTGAAGTGTTTTAAATCCTTTTACCTCAACAACACATAAACCACATGTTCCCTCTTCAGATATTTCTTTCAGGTAGCATAATGCAGGTATTTCAACACCTATTTCCTTACACGCATCTATTATTTTGATGCCTTGAGGGAATAAGTATTCTTTACCATCAATTTTTATTCTAACTTTATTATTCATTTCCACATATTTCAAGAGGGCAAAGTTTTTCTTTTATATGAGTATTCCATTCTTCTGTAAATTCTAAAATTAATTCCTTAATCACCTTTAATGCAGTTTGACCAAGGGGACAGAATGAAGAAAGTTCCATGGTTTCTGCAATTTCAAAAATAAGTTCTATATCTCCTTGAATTCCATTTCCTTTCCATATATTCTTTATTATTCTTGCAGATTCATCAGTCCCTCGCATACAAGGGATACATTTACCGCAACTTTCATCCCTGAAAAATTCAATTATGTTTTTCGCAACATCCACAGGACATCTTTTTTCATTAACTGAAATTATTGCACCTGACCCAATGGATTTATTAATTTCACATAAATCCTTGTAGTTCAATTTTACATTCAGTTGAGAAGGGAGAATGATATTTCCTGAAACACCCCCTAAAATTAAAAACTTTAACTTTCCCTCTTTTATTCCTCTTCCAATTTTATTTACAACATAATCAAGGGATGTTCCTAAGGGAACTTCACATACCCCTTTCCAGTTAAAATCACCAGAAAGACTTAATAATATTGTGCCCTTTTGCTTAAACCATTCCGAACCTTTTAATAAAATAAGAGGGACATTTGTAAGGGTTTCCACATTGTTTATAAGGGTAGGTTTTCCATAAAGACCTTTGTTTGAAGGATAGGGAGGTTTTTTTCTCGGTTCACCTCTTTTTCCTTCAACAGATTCAATTAGAGCAGTTTCCTCACCACATACATAACTTCCTGCTCCTTTCACAATCTCTATATCAAAGTAAAAATCACTCCCTAAAATATTTTTACCGAGAAAACCTCTCTCTTTTGCTTGTTTTATTGCATTTTCAAGAATACTAAAACCTGCTTCATATTCTCCTCTTATGTAAATAATACCTTTTTCTGCTCCAACTGCAAATCCAGCTATTATCATTCCCTCAATCACTGAATGAGGGTCATTTTCAATAAGGATTCTGTCTTTAAATGTTCCGGGTTCTCCTTCATCTGCATTACAAATCACAAATTTGGGTTTTTCTCTCTCATTTCTTACAAATTCCCATTTAAGTCCGGTTGGAAATCCTGCTCCTCCTCGTCCTCTAAGACCCGAATTTTTTATTTCCTCTATTACAAAAGAACTCCCTTTTTCCATAGCCTTTTTAAGAGCCTGATATCCACTTTTTTTAATGTATTCTTCAATATCAAAGGGGTCTATTTCGTACACATTTCTTAAAATAAACTTTCCGTAAGGAGCAGAAATGTTTATTTTTAAAGGTTTTATTTTTTCTTTTTTGAACTTCTCAATTAATAGAGGAATTATATCTGGTTCTATATTGGTGAAAGTTGTTTCATCTATCATCAGAACCGGTGAAAGAGCACATGCCCCAAGACAACTTGTTTCTTCAAGGGTGAACTCACCGTCAGTAGTTGTTTTTCCAAAATCAATTTTAAGAGTTTCCTTTAATTTCTCTAAAATTTTGTTTCCGTTATCCATATGACAGGAAAGATTTTTACATACTCTTATAGTGTGTTTCCCTTTCTCTTTTGTTTTGAAAAATGTGTAAAAAGAGAGAAATTCGTAAAGACCAGTAAAAGTCTTTTTTTCTTCCCTTGCTATCTTTTCTGCCTTTTCTTTTGATAAAACTCCTTTTTCTTGGTGTATTCTATTTATTAAATATTTATCAAAAGCCATGCGATTATAAAAAATAAAATTGAAAAAATAACCCCATATTTTTTATAAAAAGTTGGAAGTGTTTTGAATTCTCTTTTCGATAATTTTTTTGCAAGGATTAATGCCAGGTTAAAGGTAAGGACTGAGAAGAGAAAGGCAACTGAACCGTTTACAAAAATATAATGGTTTATACCAGAGATTCCTCTTTCAACCCATCCTGAAACTCTTAAAATATAAACTGCTGATAGAGCAAATCCTGCATAACTCAAATATGCTGCAAATAAAGGTGTTAAAATGCTTTTAAGATAGGGTGTTAATAAAAATCCTACTTCAAAGGAAAGAGCTTCTATTATCACCGCTATAAACTGGCAGGGAAAAATTGGTGAATGTAAAAATTTAAAGGAAATCGCAATTAATCCTGTTAAAATTGAAATTCCCTTTTTATTATAGAACATTCTTGAGAGTGTAAGTATAAAAATCCCATAGGCGAAAACAAAAGGTGATTTCATAGGAATACCAGCTGTTTTTAGAAGGTTCCAGATTAACACTTCACCTATTCCCCATACAGAACCTGCAAGAATTGAGATTGAAAGAAAATTCATAAAGGAAATTATAAAGAAAAGGGTATAGGTATATCAAATTGATACTCATCCCTTTTTCCTCTAAAAATGCTCCAGGAATTTCAGAAAGGGGGTAAAAAGTAAATGATTTTGTTTTTGAAGATTTAAAAGATGAAGAATTTGATTTAGCTATTATATTTTCAAACATAAATTCCTTAAAAAATCCCTTAAATCAAATAAGATGCAAAAGAATATTTATTTACAAAGATAAAGATTTTAAAAAAGATGAGAAATTTTTAAAAAAACTTGTTTTAATTAAAAAATCTG